>Ga0222715_10000737_pt1 | contig 32723 bp, 48 predicted proteins | sample C33_9DmetaG_FD_165056 | JGI IMG/M metagenome (GOLD analysis project Ga0222715, IMG submission 165056) | Estuarine water microbial communities from San Francisco Bay, California, United States - C33_9D | ecosystem: Environmental > Aquatic > Marine > Unclassified | place: USA: California...
CGCCATACTTAGGTGCTAACCATCTGTTTAGTTCATCAGCTATTTTATTTAACTCAGGAATAACACAATTTTGATATAATGCTTTTTTAGCTTCTTTTACATTATTATAAGTTGAGCTTTCTGTGTTGTTCAATAGGGAAACTGGCACATTATATATGTTGCAAAGATCTTTTATAGATGCATTGTATTGCTCAATTAAACTAAGATCACTTGCATTTAATCCAAAGTTTACCCAAGATAATTTTTTTGGAGTTATAATTATATCACCAGCATTATTAGCACCTTGAAAGTTTTTTCTAAACTTATCTTTTAATTGTTGAGCTTGAACCTCATTTAAATCACCCTCATCACTCATTAATACACCTCTAGCTGTTTGGTTTTGTAAATATTTAACTCCAGTTTGTACCGCTTCATTATTTGTTGTCATTGATCTTAAACCAGCTCTAAGTGGTGATTGACCATAAAGATGTGAACCAGATCCATCAAAATATGGGTTAAAATCTTTTATGTGGCATATTTGATCAGCTGGTATTTTATATTGCCCATTGTACTCGATTGCATATTCTTTTACCGGTTGCATTATGCCACCAGATATTATTTCAATTAATTGACTAGGCATAACATATAATTCTTTGTATTTACCAGCACCATTGCCAGTTTCCGGAGCAATACCATAAATGTATCTATTGCCAGTTAATTTACCAAATGCAATAAGCTCAGTAATCCAAGATGCATACGATTGAGCTGGGTTTGGTCGTTCTAATAATTTATGCAAATCAGTATCATGTAATTCAATTAGTGCGTGTTTTTTAAAATAATTTGCTTTGTGCATAACACTAGAATCTAATGTGCCATTACTCATAGCTTTATATCTTTTATAGTCATTATCATTTACCTTTTCATATACTTGAAATGGTATTGATGATGCTGCTTTTGCAATGATATTTACTAATGAATATACAGTTGAGTTTTTTCTGTAACCCTCGTTGATATATGTAGTGTCATTTTCTGGATTCCAAACTATGCTTTCACCTAGCCAGTTGTAAATAGCTTTGTTATATTCTTGCGCTGTTTGTTGAGCATTTTTGGTTAATAGGTTTCTGAATCGGTCAAAGATTGATGCCATTAAAATAAAATTTTATGTAAAAATACAAAATAATAAATTCTTTTATTATACAACAAAAAAGTCATTACGATTTCGCCATCTTGAATAAACACAATAACGAATACTGTCTAACAAGTGATCTTGTTGATTTGTTTTTGGTTTGTTAATTATTGTGCCATCTTTTAGCTCATCATAAATATATGATAATTGTTCTTTTAAAATGTTTGTTGATTCCTTACTTACATATATATCAAACTCTTTTAATAGTGATATACCAGCATTAATACTGCCTTGACCTTTCACAGCACCCTTTGCTAATACACTCATTTGCCTAAGCTCCTCAATACTTTTTGGCTCAGCACTATCACAATACATTAGCATATCATTTAGCTTTTGCTCTTTAATAAACTCGGCAATATCTCTGTTAGTCATTCCTTTTTTATAAATAAGCTCATGAATGTATAAGCTGTTATTATGTTTACCCACTTTTACAATAGCTAAATTGTCTTGGGAAAATCCAAAATCACATCCTAAAACCTCATCATCTAATTGTGGAAAATCAGCATAGGGTATGTAATTCCAATTTTTAAATATTTGTTTTTCACTAAATACAGCTCTTTGTCCCTCACCATATACACGCCAATAATCAGGATCCCTTTCCCTTATCCTTTCAATTTCATTTATTAATTCTTTAGGCAAAAACTTATTGTCTTTGTATGTAGATATAAATAAGTTTGCATCATCTCTCTCGGCTAAGTCATAAAGATAATGTATTGGATCAGATGGGTTAAAATCAATCAATATTTTTTTTCTAGTTCGCATTACTAATTGCTGGTAATCCTCAAAAAATAATTCATTGCCCTCATTAATCCAAAGTATATCCCTTGCGGATCCCCTAATCTTTTGTGCATCATCAGCACTAAACATTTCTAGTGTATGCCCATTAAATTCAAATGTATTTTCTGACTTGTTATGCACCCCATTCCAATATATACCCAATTCCTTAGAAATATGTAGAAAATCCCTTAAAACTGATCTTTTAAGTGCTGGTAATGTTTTCCTAACTATGCTTATAGTCAATGGTTTCTTTTCAGTAGTCATTAGATATAAACAATATTGCATCAAGCTCCAGGATTTACCAGATCTTGTACCGCCTTGCCAAATATTTAATCTAGCATTAGTGTTTACAGCTTCATAAAATTGTTTGTTACAAAACTCAGTTATTCTTTTTGGTTTGATGGTGTCCATTCAATTAGTTTGCTTTCAATAGAGCTATCATGTTGTATTTCTTGCCTTTCAACATAACCTCTCTTTTTTCCTTTTGTTTTAAGTAGAAATATTGTTGCTGTAACATTCCCATCTTGTATCTGTTTATGTAACTGGCTTTCAGCAAAATCTAATGTAATATCTTCTATTGATTTAACCTCTGCTGCATAGTTAGGATCATCTTTAAGCCAATTGTAATGTGTTTGTCTATTGATACCAACCGATCTAACAGCTGTTGTAACAACTGATAAACTTTTTTCCAATGCTTTTAGCATTAATCTTTTTTTATGTGTCGAAACTTGTCTATTTGCCATTTGACAAAATTACATAAAAAAAAAGGGAAATTCTAAACTGTGAATCACTGTAGGCGAATAACCCTTTTAATTACCTAATGCCAATAGAATTAACCTGGCTTTTTATATTAGGTTTTAATATTGTTCTTCAATTTTATCTAAATTATAATATGCTTCTTCAATAGTTTCAAAAAAAGTTTCTTCACCAGTTTCAAAATCAGTAACAAGATATTCAACATCTTGACCAAAAGAGCTAACAAGAGTAATGTTGTTTTCTAAAGCTATATAAACGTAGCCAGAATTTGAATTAAATCCTACTTCGAAAATATCTTCTTTCGAACAATTTTCTGCGTATGATTCCCATAATTTAGATAATGATTTTGCTTCTAAGTAAGCTGGATTTTCAAGATTAATGTAATTCATAATTGTAATGTTTTAAATTTATTACAAATATATAAAAGAATATTTTAAAAAACAAAATTTTTTTTAAATTAATTAGAGCGTGATGGTGGAATTGCACCCCTTTTCCTAACTGGTTTGTTAGGCACATTACTGTATATGCTAATCACGCATGGTTTTCCTTTCTTTTAAAGATATTTTTTTTCCTTTATACATTCCAGCTCCTTGTTTATCAATTTCATCAAAAGATAATATTTCTGTGTTTATTTTACAACTTTTATCAATTAAATAAATATATCTATTTTGAAATCCTTTTAATTTTTTTGCACCTTTAAAATTATATTTAGAATCACCTCGTTTTGCAACTATTTCGCCATTTGCTAATTTATAAATTGTTCCATTTTTATTTATGTTAGTCAATTTAAATCCACTAGCTCTATATATTGTACCATCACCACATTGAGTTGCATCTGAATATGATAAAATCCATTTAATCTGTGGAGCATTTTTTTTTATTAATTTAAATGCTATTGAAATACATCTGCTTTCAGAATTTTTAGGTAAATAATCATCAAAAGCCATTCTATTCAATTCTAGCATTTCATTCCATTTTTGATTAATTGATTTGTTTTTTGTTTCAACTAAATTTAAAACATTTCTTTTATCCATTGGAGGACCAAAAGACATTACGCCATGTAATTTTTTATCTAAAAAACAACCAAAATGTAATTGCGACATTGAAACTATTTTGCCAGAATAATGATTTAATTTTACAAATTCATTAGCAATGTTGCTTTTAATTATTTTAACAATTATTTCTTTTGCCCTACCCATTGAGATACTAATAAATATAATGCATTACCATTGCTGTTTTCGTTTCCAAATGTTTCAACAAATTTAAAATCATCTGTTTTTTTTATATCATTTAAAGCATTTTTAATAATTTCAACTTGCTTATCTGCTAATATATAAGTTTGTTGCTGAAAAGGTTCTTTGTCTCCATCTGGTAAATTAAAATCAGTTCCTAAATCATCTGGATCAATAAACTCTGGTAAATTTAATCCCCACTCATCTACTAATTTAGTGTTCCACTCATTAGCTAACATATCAAAATCCCAGTCACCAAAATTAATATTATCTTTTATAATAAATTCTTGTTTTTGTTTTTCTGACCACCCAATAGCTTTATCTATCCAAACTTCAAATAAACCAGCTGATTCACACGCTTTTAATCTCATGTTGCCTCCAAGAACAACTAAATTTTCATCTACTATTATTGGACGTTTTTCAAACATTTCTGGAAATTCTTTAATAGATTTTACTAGTTTTTTAAACTTACTATCTCTAATGTATCTTGGATTATTAGGGTTTGGCTTTATTTTTTTTATGCTAATTTTTTCCTTCATGTTTGCTTTTTTGCTTATACAAATATAAATATAAATCCCATATTTTATCACTTGCATCTTTTTGAGATGTATATGTGTGAGGTGATCTAATTAGTTCACCATCATCATAAATTTCCACAAAAACCGCATTAGATTCTTTTATAGGAACAATATATACTTTAATATTATTTTCTAAACACCAGGATTGTGCTTTTAAGTATTTATTCATGTTAAAACATTCTTATTTGTTGTTTGTGTTGCTCTATTCTTTTTAATGAATTTTTAAAATGCAATTCGTTTAACTCGCTACCTATATAATTGCAAGAAAAATCAATACAAGCAATAGCAGTTGTGCCTGACCCCATAAAACTATCATATACTAAATATTCTTTTTTGCCAGATACTTTTAGGATTCTTTCTACTAAAGCAAGTGGCATTTGCGTTGGATGTATTCTACCCTCTTTTTTACTTATATTGTGGGGTACATACCAAACAGAACTTAAAGGGTCATCAATGCCACAATCTACATTTAAATAAATATCATCTGTTTTAGACAAATGATAAATAATTTCATAATCCAAATGAAACCTTTTATTTGTGCTATCAAAACTACCAGCATATTTCCATATAATATAACTTTTTAAGTTGAATAATTTAAAACCATCTGTAAACTCAAGCCAATGAACAGTATTAAGTTTTTTATTAAATGTTTTACTCTTTATATTAAAATATATTTGACCAGTAGGTTTTAATATTCTATGATATTCTGTAAATAATTTATTAATATAATCAGAATAAAATTTAAAAAATAATATATCTTTTTGTTTACCTGCATATCCTGCACCACCAAAATCTTCATAAGGAGGGGATGTAATTATAATATCAATAAAATTATCTGGCATTTTTGCCATTGTTTGTAAATTATCTTCATTATATATTTTATTTAAATCCATATTATATATTTTCATTCTGTGCCAGATATTATATCTTTTTTATTAGAATCTTCAACAAGCATTGCAAAACCTAATAACAGATAATTTAAAGCATCTGCATAACGACTATCTATTGGCTCAGCTTGATGCATACTAGGATCACCAGCATGGCTTAAAATGGCTTGTATATGCTTATTAAAGAACACCGCCCAAACTTCCATAGGTTGTATTCCAATACTTTTAGATGTTTGTTTAAAATTGTTTAATACATCAATACTTTTGTTTGTGTATTCTGGTTGTTTAGCATCCATTATATCTTGAGCTTTGTCTAAGATATATTGTCTAGTTTCAATAAATTCTTTTTGTGTCATGTTATTTTTATGTTATTTTATGTTATTTTATGTTAAAATAATTCAGTTTGTGTTATATCATTTTTATGTCTTATGCCCATTACAGTATCTAATATTATTTTGCCAATTTCATAGTCAACTAAATTTCTAGCAATTTTAACTTTACTTTGTTTGCCTTTATATGTACTTAAATCAATTTTATGAAATTTAGAAAATGCTTTTAATTCATTTTTAACATGACCAATTTCTGGGTTTTTTCTTATTTTTTTTATATAAGGCAATTTAAAATTTGCCCAATATAAATGTCTGCTTAATTTCTGAGCTGGTAACAAAGGTTGATAATATGGAATTACATTTTCGACTATATATTTACCTTTAAATCTAGGGTTTTCACCTTTAGATACAGTTTCTAATAAAATAATTTCTTCATATAATTTCATGTCTGGATATTTAGTTTCAACTTTTGTATTCCATCCTCTTGCTCTTGAATGTGTTGGACAAGGTGGAGAACTCCAAATAAAATCATATTCTTTATAATTTTTAAGCAAATATTCATGAGCATCATCAACAATCACTTTGTCATTTGGAAACCTCTCTTGATATAATCTAGCAAGTTCAGGATCCCACTCAACAGCTGTAATTTCATGATCATTACCCCACTTGTATCTATTGCCACCAAGACAAGAATATAGATTTAAAATCTTCATAGTTATTATTTAAAATGGTACGTTATCTTTTATTACTTGTATTTTCTTTTCGCCTTGAAATATCTCTTTGTAGATACCCCCATTATCAAAATCTGGAGCTATCTCAAAATCACCTAATTGCCCATTCTCTTTTCTTTTTACCTTTTCGACATGAACTCTAACAACATCACTTTTATATTTTGTTTTTTGCCCAATACATCTATAAGCAATTAAACCATTATATGCTTTATTAAAAAAATCAGCTGAGCCAGAAATATCATAAAGAGTTGGTTTTTTATATACACCACCCTCACTTTCAATTTTTCTTGGATGAGCAACTAAAAATAAATGAGTATTGGTTTGCTGACAAAATTGTGTTATTTGACTAAGTATTTTGCCTATATAACTATGATCTCTTTGAGCTGAATGATCAAGCATATTCCATGGATCTATAACACATACATTTATACCCTTTTGAAACACAAGCTCTCTAAATGCATTTAAAATGCCTTTTAAGGTTAAGTTTTCTAAATCAATTTTAATCCAATAAAAATGATCTTCAATAAAATCTTTAGTATTATTTAAATCATCACTATTGCAATTTTTTTCATTTAATTTATTAGCTATTCTTTTTATATGCCCTTCATAGGGAAAACTCTCAGGTGAAAACATTGCACATCTAAAGCCATGTTTAGTAGCTAAATTGCAAAGAATCTGATCTAAAATGTCAGATTTTCCCGAATTGGGTATGCCCGACAATACACTCCATTCCCCAAATGCTAACTTAAAGTAGTTATCAGATCCTGGTAAACCTATTGAATAGTTAGTAATACCATTTTCATTATAATTTAAAACATCTTGCCAAATGTTATCTAAATTTAAAACACCCTCAAGTGGAAAATCTTTAGCTTTACTTATAATATTTCTAAGTGTCTCAGCTCCCTTTTCAATTAAAACTTCATTAGCATCTTTAAAATCACCAAACTCAACATACTTGCACCTATACTTTCCAAATCGCCTAGCTAGTTCATTTCTAAGTTGTAAACCAGCATCATCATTATCAGTACAAAGTATTATTTCTTTTTTATCTTTAAAATATTCATAGCAATTATCTAAGTATTCTAATTTCTGTGATCCTTTACTTGCACCATTTGGAACTGAGCAAACACTATATAACCCAGCTTCATGTAAACTAAGTGCATCCATTTCGCCCTCAACTATGTAACATTTGTTTAATTCTTTTATATTATCAATACCATAAAATATAAGCTCAGCTCCAGAAACTAATTTGAAATTCTTTTCGCCATCTCTATATTTTACATTTACAACTTTATTATCTCTATAATAATTAAAATTTATACATCTTCTTTTAGCTTGAACTTGAGGCATAAATTCTAATGATTCGCCAATTTTCCAATGAATAAGAGTTGGTTCAGTAATACCTCTATTGCTAAACCATTTTACAACCCTTTCGGCAATGTTGGAATTTACCTTAGGAGGCAAAACAAACTCAACTTTTTTCTTAAACTTAATACCTACATTACCACCCCAACCACAATTATGGCAATTATATAACCCCTCATCTATATTTACTGAAAGGCAATCATCACTTTTATTTTTCCTAGTATGTGAGCATTGTGGACATTTAGTTTTAACAGATCCAGTTGATCTTTTTAGGTTAATGCCTAAAGCCAATAAGTCATTATAGTGATTCATAAATAAAAATATTCTTTAAATATAAAAATTTATTTTAAATATTTAATAAAAATAATAATTCTTTTTTTTTTAAAAGATTACTTTTTTCAATAACGTATGCTTTTACTCTAGTCATTCTTTTATTACAATCTTGAAAAATTATATTATTTAAACTAAAACCCTCAAAAGTGTAATTAGGATAATTACAAGTAAACAAAGCAAATATTTTACAATCTGTATTAGCATATTCTGGTATCATCAATGGATGATCTTTTCTATTTACTTTTACATCAACAGAATTTCCTAACCATTGGTGATCATAATCATCTGTTTTATTTACTTTACTAGTATTATGTATTTTAAAATCTGGGTATAAATTATTTTCCCTAGCAAAAATAAACTCACCACCAAATCCAACTATATTTAATTCAAGCTCTGATTTTGGATTTACTGTTTTAGATCCATCCCAGCCAGTTTTGATTTTATTATTATGCCTTTGCTCAGCAGATAATTTAACAATGGCTTGTTCGTATTTATCTAAACTATAAACTTTGCCAATAATCATTTTATAAAGTTTTTAAGTTGTTCAATTTCATCTCTATTTAAAATTTGTGATAAATTAAATTCATTGAGTTTATTATATTTTGTTATTGCACCTAATCTTTCAGAGCCATCCGGATCATTATATAATTTGTATTCTTGTATGCCTTTTATTTTATAATAACATTTTGGCTTATTGTATTTCTTATTATTTTCTATAAACCTATGAATGTACATAATACCATTTTTATCATGGTTTCTAATTTTAGTTAATGTTAAAAAATTATTTTTCCAAAATTCACTTTGTCTAGCATTTTTAACAGCTAAATAAATTTCATCTAAACTATACTTATCAATACGAACACACCGATCTAAACATATGTACCAGTCATTTTTTTGTTTATCATTTTTTGGTTGAAATCTAGAATCAAATAAGGCAACAAAATGAGGGAATGCTTTTTGCATTTTCTCAGTTTGTGTTATATTACTCTTTATATTGTTATCATTATATATAATATTACTTTGTAGCTGATTTTCCGACTTCGGTTTTATACGTTGTTGATTTTGCCCTTTATGGTTTGCTTTTAAAATATAATTATACCCTTTAAATTTTCCTTTATCTGTTACTCTTTGTCTTTCTAAATAGCCAACAGAAATAAGCTCGTTAATCTTTGATCTAATGGCATCTCTACCCTCTTTAAAATGTCCGCAAATAAATTCGATAGTCATTTGTTGATCAGCTTTATGAGAAAATAAATAAGCATACAAGCCAGTAGCACCAACTGTAATATTTTTGTGCCTAAAAATAGAGCTAGGAATAATGCTAAAGTTGTCAAACTTTTTAGGTTTTAAAATCTTATTGTATTTCATAAATAAGTCGCTAAGTAATAAAATTATTGTTTGTCAACCAAACCTTTTATTCCATCACAAAATGTTTTTAGCTCTCTAAAAGTGTCAAAAAATTGATTATAAGAAATCTCATCATCTTCATACATAAACCATAGCAATTCCATTAGCAAATCAAACTCAGCTTCACTTGCAACCCCCACAAACTTATAATCATATTTAAACCCATCTGAACTAGATTGTGTCCATCTTACTCTTTGATTTACTTCCTCAAAATATATTTTTTTTGATCTAGCCATTATTTGTTGTTAAAATATTTATCTATTATTTCAATGCACTCATCCAAATTATTACTCCAAACAGCTAACCAATTCTTATTTTCAAGCGATTTAAGCCACTTTTTTTGGTTTGGTGTGGGTTTGTTATACCCAGCTTTTAATTCAATAGCTAAGCCATTATTAGTTTTATTTGGATCAAAAATCATTATGTCAGGAATACCAGGTTTAGTGCCTAAGTATTTCATTTTGTATTGTTCAAATGGTGTTCTTTTACCCTCGTTAGCTACATGAGTGTAAAGCGCACCTGGATATTTTAAACCAATATATCTCATAACTTGATTTTGCAATACATCTTCTTTGCCTAAATACTTTGCATATGGATTTCTTTTCATAAAGTTTTTTTACAAAATTAAAAAATATTTAGTCAGTATCACACATCATGTAAATAACTCTTTTCATTTCCTGGTTCTCATCTAATAATTTTTTATATTTTCTTTCAATAAATTGTAACTTATTTTTTAAATTATCATTTTCTAAAAGATAAAAATTATGATCATTAACTAACCTTTCAATACTTTTACCGGTTTTATTTTCAATATGAATTTTTTTTGCCTCATTCACAATTCTAGTATATAATTTATTTTTTATTGGATCATGTCTAATAATATATGGCAATTCTTTTAAACCATGCATTACAGTTGCATGATTTTTTTTAACAGATTTACTAATTTTTGCAAAACTCATTTCACCAAAAGTTCTACATAAATAATAATAACAACTCCTAGCAAATACATAGTCAAACTGCCTAGTGGGTTTATTTATTTTTAAATTAGTATGCCTTTCGACAATCTCCCTATATTTTTCTAGTGAGTGATTATAAAATATATGATCCATCTTCATGTATATTATGCCAGTCATATCTTGATACAACTCCAGTTTCTAAATATTTTTTCCATTGTCTAAAAGCATTTTTATATGCCATCCTACCAAATTCAATGTCCTTTTCATCTAATGTATAAACCTCAACTGTATAAGGATATTTAGTTGTACAAGCTATAAATCTAAAATTATTAATGCCACACATATCCATATAAAATGCAGCTTGTAAATGATAACCCCAATTATATACATCTCTTTTAAATGCTTGAGGTGAATTATCTTGACAAGTTTTTACATCTGAAATAAAATCTGATACATGATTTATAACATCTGGTCGCACCCTAACATCAATGCCCTCATATTGAGTATAGTGAGACAATTCAATTTCACCTTTACAATATTTCTGAGCCAAATCATTTTGTCTAAAATCACCTAATATTGATTTTATTATTTCATGAATATCATCCTCAATTATAATTTTACCTTGAGCTAAATCAATTTGTTTTTGATATTCCTCTTTTCCAGCTTTAGTTCTTTTGTCAATTTTTTCTATAACATGATAAATGTCATGAAAATCATGTGGTTCTAATATAGCTTGATGAACAGCAGTTCCAAGTGCCATTGCTGGAGTTTCTTTAAATTGTTGATTGATCAAGTGATATACAGATTTTTTGTGTATTGTTTTTAAACCACTTGCACTTATACTATCGTGAGAATGATAAATGTCGTTACTATCTTTAGTTACTTTCATTGCTTACTATTTGATTTTTTAAAATTGTTTTTATAAGTATTGTATTAGCTTTTTTTTGCTCATCTCTATTATTAAAATGCATTTTATAACGACACCATTTGTGAGTAGATTTTAAATCAGTAGTAAAAAACAAATCTTTAATTAATTTACCCCATACTCTCATTGGTCGGTATATCTTAGTTACTTTGGTTACTTTCATAATTTTTCTTTTTATTTAATTCAATAATTTCTTGTTCTAACTTTCTTTTATCATCTATAATTTTTTTGTAATAATTATATTTTTTTTTATATCTTTTTGATTTCCAATGTCTATCTTGTTCCCATATACTTTTATGTAAATATATTTTAACTAATACAGAATATATATTATATTCATAACCCCATTGATCTGTTTTAGTTTTAACAACCTCACAAGATATAACCTCATATCTTTTATGATCTATAAACCCAGCTCCTTTAAATGGGCATCCTAAATAATCATCTAATAGTTGTTCATGTTCTGAGTAATCATAATCATAAATTTGATAAAAATAATCTCTTTTTTCAAACTTTAATAATTGTAATAAATGATATAAAAAAGTTTCTTTAAATTTTAGTTTCATAAATAAATTTTAAAATTAGTTTTAAATTTAAAAAAATATTTTTAATTATTCAAATAAATTATAAAAAAAAGGCAAGAAATAAATCTTGCCCTTTCAAATTCCCTTTGTTTGCCAGTATTATAAAGGAATATCTAATTTGTCAATATTATCTTTTCCTATCCAATTATTTTCTAAGTCGATAACTTTATAATTGTACTTAACTAAAAGATGGATTGCACTATTAATTTTTTTTGCCTCTTTTCTAAAATGGTCAAAAGTTTCGTTTTCGATAACCATAATTAAAAAATTTAAAATGGCAAATCATTACTAGCTTGACTGGGTTCACTAGCTTTTGATTCTTGTTTAGGTTGCCAAGTATTAATCTCACCATAGTATTTTCCACTTTGAGATTTTTTCAGATCTATATTAACCCAACCATTTTTAGTGTGTTTATCTAAAAAAGGTTTGAACTCATCAACCTTTACACTTAAATTACCAATTACAAAATCAGGTGCATTGTCATTTCTTTTGACAATTAAACCCTCTGTAAAAATTTTCTCGTTTGCTTCCATATTATTTTATATTAAATTTATTATTGATTTTTTCTCTATATTCTTTTTTCATCTTATAATTAGCAACCACCTTTTCAGCTTGTTCTTTTGTGCCTTTTAGTGTTGCATTTAACTGAGTTTCATTTAACCAAGTTCTATTATCTTTAACTTGATTAACAACAGCTGTTTGAACCTCATCAGCTGATGCAATGGCTGTATCAATACCAATACCCAAGTAACCTAATGCCCTACCTAAAGCACTAGTAAAACCATTTTCTACAAATGATGTTTTATTAATATAGCTTGAATCTCTATATTCTTGAGCATGAGCAACTGCCATTTCAAATCCATCTGGATTTATTATGGTTACTTTAAATAACCCCTCTTTGTCATCTAAGGAAACTACATCCTCAGATATTCGCCACCCTTTGTATTGTGGCTGGGATCTAAAATATATTAGTCGTTCATTGACTGTAATATATTCCTTACCCTTAATGTTTACTGATTTCATAAAATTATAGTTTGGTTTAAATTAATCTTTTAATGTCAAATCCTGAGTTTTTTAATTTAGTAATATCATCAACAGTAAGCCGACCAGGATTTTCAATCTTGCTTTTTAATGTTGGCATAGTACAACCTAAGATTGTACAAATTTGGTATCGCTTAAAACCTAATCGTTTTAGCTCATTCCTAAAATGAATTTCAAATATCATATATATTATTTTGACTACAAAAATAAAAAAAAATTTTTAAATAAAAGAATTATTTTAATTTATTTTATAAACGAAACCCCCAAAGTGTTAGGCACTCTAGGGGTTTCTCAGCAAACAAGGAAAAGAAAAAAGTTTAAAATGTTGCTTTAAATGTACTGGTTTGGTCATCATCTTGATTCGGTAAATGCATTATAACTTCATATGTATTTCTTTTTACATTGTAAGTCATTGAATCCATAATACAGCTTACTGGTTCTCTTAAAACACTTGAACCAAAATCAACCCATATTTTATTTTGTAAACCCATTGGATCAGTAAGTAAATTATATAATTTACCCTCATATCTAACCAGGTTAGTTCTATAATCATTTATAACTTGTTGACTGACTATCTTTTCCATAGTAGATTCAAAGTTAGCATTGTTGTCTCTTGGGCGCATTACTCGACCAGTTGCACTTAATGCATTAGCATAATTATTATGCGATAATTGTAAGTCAGTTATATCTAATTTACCAGACAAATTATCACTTGCGGCCCTTACTCTTTTATATTCAAAATCATCAATTTTACCATAAAATAGTGTACGTTTGTCTCCATCTTTTCTATCAAACTCTATACTGACATTGTCATAATATAAAGCATTTAAACCACCACTATTTTGTACATAAGGTTCGTATAAATCTAATTTTAAAGTTCCGCTATAAGGAAACGAACCTAAGTCATAAGAAAACTCTTGCCATTTGTCAGGATCTTCATCTATTGATTGTGTGTTTATAACAGCAGTTGTCGACCAGCTTTCTGAGCTATCATTCCAATAATATGTGGGATCTAATGGTGGTATTGGTGCATTATCTTCTATTCTTAATTGCCACCTAAAACTAACCTCGCCATAATTACTATTAACATCGAAATAAGTGTTTATTTTTAAAGTATGTCCTAAATGTGTTGAATTAACTACATAAACATCACCACTTGTTAATGTTTTTCTAGTATTAGTGCTGGTTTGTGTTTGTGAGTTTTTAAAACTTTGATTGCCTTGTTTTGCAAAATCTGTTGAAATTTCACCAGGTGATGTTGTTGCTGTTGATGTATATGTACTCCAAAAATTTAATCCATTTTCAAAGCCACTATTTTGAAAGTTGTTTGTTTCTAAATATTGTGATGTCTCATGTGTTATTGCAATCTCATTTAATGGGCGTAAATATTCTTTTGCTAAACTATTTTCTAATGGCGTTAAATCAGTTGGCAATTTTCTTAAAACTTCTATATTAGATGTTGATTGATGTGTACCTTGATAATTATAAATAACAAATTCTGGCAACTCAGTGCCATTGTTAACCAAATTAGCAGTTTCAGATGCTCTTATCCCAGTAGGTACAGTGCCACCAGCAGCAGTCGTTGCACTAGCATCTTTAACAGCTTGTCCAGAATAACTAGAATTGTTTAAAATATACCATCTTCCATAACTTTGGAAAATTCTAGCATTTGTAAATTTTAAAATTTGTTCAAGTGTATGTTTTGCATTATTTATACCAAATTTATCTTTCATTAGGGTATATGGATTTATAAACATTATGTCATAAATACTATATTGTGTGCTTATTGGATTTCTAACAAAAATATCTTGACTAACATAAATATCTAAATCTAAATCTAAATTTTCTAAAGTTGATGTTATCCATTGCCTAGCTGAAATTGAACTATAACTATTTTGATATAAAGTCATGTCAAACCCAGCTAAAGTTCCTAAACCATCTAGTGCTTTTAATGATATTGGGTAAGGTTTAGATGTTACTGCCTCTCTAAATTGATCAGTCACTAACCAACCAACCCAAAATAATTGATATACATCGCTTGTGTCTTTATAATAAATTTTTACTTGATATTCTCTCTCATCAGCTTCGTAAAAGTCATCATAATTTGTGTTGTTTGTAACAAATAAATTCAAAGTACATTCTGAACCTTTTATTGGTGAGTAAAAATTATCATCACCTTGCCAACTTATAATACATGGATCAGCGCCACCAACTAAATCATTTACCGCAGCGGTATAATTTTTTTTTAATATCTCTATTTTTTTACCATTTTCTAAATCATCAGAAAACTCTAATCTGTATTTAACACCATATGCCATTATAATATCCTATCTCTATTTTTATTTGCCCTTTGTAATGCTACAACTAAATCTTGCCCTTTTACAGTAAATGATCCACCTACTTGAACTTGTGATGATCCTCTATCAGCTATCATACTTTTTAATTTATCTAAAGGAGCAACTACCTCAGGGTTAGCTCTTGCTCCTGGATATTCTCCGAAGACACCCATTGTTGGTGTGCTAACAATACCACCCTTTGCAAATTCTTTAGGTTTTTTAATTTTACCAAAAGCACCTTTGACAGCAACAGCAGCTCCAGCAAGTAAAGCTGGTAAAACAAATGCTGCTAGTGGTCCAAATGATTTAGCAGTTGCACCAGCAGATTCAGCACCAAAACCCATTGTAGTAGCAAGTGATGCTCCAATAGCAGTCATTGCAGTTTCTATAAGAACACCAGCAAAAGTACCTAAAGCACTTTCACCAGCTCCTAAACCTTGTGCTATACTTTGTCCCATACTACCAAAAGTATTTTTGATTGAATCACCCATTTGTAAACCAATCTCTTTAAACTTTTGCATTTTTTCTTGTTGTAAAAGTAAGTTTGCTGTAAGTGTTGCACCAATAGCATTTAACCCAGCATCTAAAGCTGGCTTATTAGCTGCCATACCCTCTGCTAATAGTGTTGCTGGATCTTTAACCATACTCATATCAACCCCTAAGCCACCAAGTTTTTTAGGTGGTTCTTTAGTATCGCCACTATCACCACTAGGTGCTTGAATACCCATGCCACTTAAAACACTTTGTAATTTGCCTTTTATAAACGTAGCACCATCACTAAGTGCTGTATTTAAACTATCAACTGTTGCATAACTTAGTTGATTATCTAATGCCTCTTTATAATCTTTAGCAAATGTATCAGCTATTTCTGTTCCAGCTTCCTCGCTTATTCTTTCACCCTCTCTAAAACCATCTTTTAAAATTTGCTTGAAACTACCATCCATTCCTTTTTCAGAAAACTCTTTAATAAGTTTCCACATAGTAGAAAAAGAATTAGTCAATAAATCTATTTGTGATTTGGCAAAAATAAACACACTTTTAAATGCAGATTTTAAACCACCTATAATAACTCTAAGCAATGTTGCAGAATTATATAAATCAACAAACCTATTGTATAAGCCAACTAAAACTGGTGCAACTTCTGCCCAGTTAGTCGCTATTATGTAAGCAATACCAGCTAAACCAGCAGCAATAGCACCTATTGGAGACATTAAAGTTCCAAGAACAGTTACTAATGTGCCAAACAAACTTAGTAAAGTAGGCAATGCAATAACTAAAGCTCCAACCCCTAATATTATATTTTGTGTTGATGAATCTAAATTTGTAAATGATTTAAATAAATTAGAAATAACACCAGTAATTTTTTGTATTGCTGGTAACAATGCTGTAAGTAAAACAGATCCCATTTCAGCAAAAGATTCTCTAGCACCATTTAGTGCCTTTTTTAATTTAAAACTAGCACTTTGTGATGTCTCATCAAATGCTTTTTTTGTTGCACCTTGTGATGCATTAAGCTCATCAAATATTTCTCTTGTTGTTGCAGCACTGGCACCAGTTAAATCTAAAACACCTCGTAATGCTCTAATGTTTGGAAACACTTGAGCAGCAGCATCACTATTTTTATCGAACTCTGTTTTTAAAGTGTCTAAAACACTTAACAATCCCTTATCTTTTATTTGTTGTTTTAAACCAGCACTAGATAATCCCATTAGGTTCAAAGCATCCTCAGCTTGTTTTGTTGGCTTTAATAAGCCAGATAAAATACTATTTAATTGTGTTGCACCCTGAGCGGCATTAGTACCAGTTCTTGACATTGCAGCCATTGCAGCACCAACCTCATTAAAGCTAACACCCATATTAGATGCTACTGGCAACACTTGTCCCATTGAAGATGCTAAATCTTCACTATTTAATTTACCCTCTCTAACAGCAGCAGTAAGCACATCTGTTGCATCTGATGCTGAAAGTGTATCCGATCCATAAGCATTCATAGCAGAGGTTGCTAAATCAGCAACTTGAGACACATCACCTAATCCAGATGCACTAGCTTTTAAAGATGCATCTAAAACACTCATTGCCTCTGCACCCTCTAAACCAGCTGATGTTATATAGAATAAGGCATCACCAGCTTGTTGGCTACTAATACCAGTATTTTTAGCCATCTCTCTGGCTTGTTTGCCCATCTTGTCAACTTGATCACCAGTTAAGCCAACTAAAGATTTTATTTTAGTCATTGACTTATCAAAGTCAGCTCCCATTTTAATTGCAGCTCCACCAGCAAGTGCTAATGGCAAACTAAATTTTTGCATACTAGCACCAGCACTTTTTATGTTATTGCCGAATTGTTTTAGTTTTCCAGATGCTTGTTTAAACCCAGTTAGCTGTAAATCTAATCTTAACTTTGCCATGAATTATTTTTATGTAAAAATACAAAAAAAATAAGCCACCTATTTTGGTAACTTTTTTTTATCTACTTTGTTTTTAAATTTTAAAAATTGTTCTTTTGTTGACTTAGGTTTCCCCCTACCTAAATAAACATCTTGTGGCAAAGGGAATAATTTATCTGGTGTAATCATTTGACCTTTTTTATTGCAATTTACGTTGTAAAGCATTGCAGCTAAATATCTAGTTTGCTCCCATGCTACATTGCTTTTGATCATGTGTGATTCGCCCATAAGATGATTTTCTTTCCAAGTATTTTTCCAAAAAACATCTGGTGTGATCCCAGCTTGACCAATATAAAAATCTAATAAACTATCCCAAGTCAGCTGGGAACTTACTTTCCCTCTTTTGTAGGTTTAGTAGTTTTTTTAATATTTCTTGAAACACCCATGTTTAGATCATTGCCTAATATTCTTGATTCCATCATTGATGTAACAATATCATTAAGTTTTTCAGCATCAAAATCTTCTAACCACATTCCAACTTTAAATTCATTGTAATCAATCTCATTGCCTTGTTCTTGATCGTGTGCTAGTAAACCGGAATAAACTAAACCTATAATTGCTTTTATAGATATACCACCACTAAATGCATCACCTATTTTATCTAATGGTATTTGTAAAAATTCAGTAAAGTTTGACCAGAAATTCATTGAAAAATGCATTGTTCGCATTTTCCCACCTATTTTTAAGGTATAGTAACCTCTTTTTTTGTTTGCCATATTAATATATTTATAGGGGTATAGTTCCTTAATCCATACCCCTTTTTATTTTTATTTATGAACTACTAAATTATGTTTTAGTAATTGCACCATTTACAGTAATTGATCCACTATAAGTTGCTGGTGATTCCATTTCAGCACTCATTTCAACTGAACTTAAAAAACCTGATCCAGAATAAATAGGATCAGAGTTAGCAGTTCCAAATTCCCATGATACAGCTCTACGAGCTAATAAAATATCAGCAAAATCAACTGGGTTAGCATTATCATCATATGCAATTAATCCCTCAAAAGAAATCTCACCACTTTTAACACCGGCTATAACTTCTTGATAACCGCTAGAATCTTTTGTAGTTGCCTCAGGCAAATCATTAGATAGTGATAATGTACAAGATGTTGAATGTCCGATAATAGTGGATGTTGCGATTGATGTACCATCTGTTAATTTTAGTAGTAAATCAGTTCCATTAAATACGCCAAGTGTAGCCATTTATATATATTTTAAATTATTAAACTTTAACAAATATACAAATAAAAAAATTATACATCTTCCCAGTTATCTGATATATCTTCCCATTTGTCAAAGATATTATCCCAAGTTTTTCCCTCGCTAGGATCGGTTACTGTAAATACACCAGTTAAATTAATTTCAAGATTAAAACTGGTAGCATTTTCAAACTGAGCTGTCTCATCAACTGAGTTAATAAACCCCTCGCCTCTAACAATTAGTTTTGGGTTTACATTGTCTTTAAAATAAAAAGTTGCTTTTTGTTTAGTTAACACCATATCGGCTAACTCCTCAAAACTTAGATTATTAGAATAATCACTTAAACATTCACAGCTTAATGTGCCAGATTTAACACCTGGTATAACTTCCTTCCAACCTAAACTTTCCTTGCTAGTAGATTCTGGTAAATCAACATTTACATTAAAACTAGTGCTTTTAGAATGCCCTATAACTGTTGTATCTTTTAACAACAAAAAGCTAGTGGCATTTATAACTGGCATTATTCCTCTATTGGTGTGATTTCGCCAGTATCAATATTTAGATTGCCTTTACCATATTTATCTTCAATCTCTTTAACCTTGTCTTGTTGTTCTTTAGATGCTTCACCAAATGCATCAACAAGTTTATCTAATGAATGATAAGCAATGTATCTTAAACCAATTTCAGTTGCAATTTGGTTTGGCTTTGCTATTGATTCTCTTAATTCTTTTAATTCCTTTTCTTCTAGTTTGCTCATTTTTATTTATTTAATTAATTACAAATTTAGTATTTTTTTTAACAACTATTACCACCAGTTATACTACCATTTGATCCAACATAAATCCATTTACCAGTTGAATTAAAAAAAGAATCATAAATAGCATAATATCCACTCGAAACTGGTGTTGTGCCAGTTTGTGTTGTATAAGCAGTATAAATACCAGTTAAATTATCTGGGTATAAGTTATTGCCATCTGTGTGAAAAAAAGGTCCTAAAGGTAGAGCCGCCGCACAAGCATTTTGATAATTTTGTGAACTATATACATAGTAAAAAGGTGTGCGAGTTAAGTTTTGTTGGTATCCTTTAAATTCTTCCATTCTTAATGGATTTTGCCCATCTGGTCGTTGGTCAGCTTGATTGTTTAAATTAATAGCTGGATAGCTTCGCCCAGAGCCACTTGAATTGCCACCTGATAATCTTGATAAATCTGACAAATAAATTGGCGGTGCTATTGATATACTTGATTCATAACCAGAGCCAGTACGTTCTCTAGCCACCTTTAACATTGACATATCGCCAGATGTTGGAACTCCAGCCATTGTTATTCAGTAGGATTGTTAAGCATCGGTTCACCCCAAGGGGTATCTACTCGCTTAAACATTGGGTTAATTTTCGATTCAATTTGACCTTCAATACTTTTTTTTGCCATTTCAACACTATTCCATTTATCCTCAACCCATTTAATACACTCATTTTCAGTAACATCATCAAATGGTGTAAAATTTTCTGGATCAGGATGTATAAAATCTAATCTATCAAAAAAATTCCCATCAAAGCCACTTTCTGAATCTTTACCTATATAAGTAAACCCAATTCTAGTAATTACCTTTTTAAGGTTATCAAGCGATGGCGCAATATCAATACCATCAATTCTGTAACTGTACTCTATATTCATAATTTATTTATTTAATTTATCTACAAATTTAGTTAATTTATCTATTTGTTTTTGTTGATCTTTTATAGCTTCTATTAATAAACCAGTAATTTTGCCATAATCAACCCCATATTTATCATTATCATTATCATAAGTAACAACCTCAGGTAAAACTTGTAATATTTCTTGAGCAATAACACCAACTTTCCTTGATTTATCATCACCCTCTTTTAGCGTATAATAAACCCCTCTTAATTTATTAACTTTTTCAATAGCACCATCAACTGTAACAATATTTTCTTTTGCTCTTTTATCCGAATAAGCAATAACATCAACTGTTGAATAAATTGAACCAGTTACATATAATGAATAAGCTGATGATGTATTTGAACTACCAACCCCTAAACAACTATTTGCTTGATGATAATAAAAATGCCAACCAGCGGTATTTTGCCAATTTCCACCATTACCACTAGAATCATACATACCAACATTTACGCCATTACCATAAGACATGTGTATTCCAGTATAACCACCTTTGCTACCATCTAATCTCCATGTTGAATAGGAACCAGCATTATTTGGATAAAAATGCGCACTATTAGTGGCTGAATATATACCAGCACCACCACCTAAATTAATCCAAGATGGAAAATAAGCGTAACCATTACTTGATGAAAATTGCCATACATGAGTTTGGTTACCAGCATATAAATTAGTATCGCCACCTTGTGAATGTCTAAATGTCCAATAACCACCAGAATTTAACATACCTTTATCAGAACCATTTCCATATAAGTACATTAAATTGCCGCCATTTGTATTAACTAAATTTATACCGACATCACTAGCTGAGCCACTTTTAAATTGTATATAAGTACTATTTAAACCAGCTATTCTTTGATTTGTATTTGGAAAAACGATTATTCCATTTAAAGATAAATCGCCATTACCACTAATACTCGCACAATTTCCGCTACCAACCCTCCTAAAAATCCAACCTCTAGTAGTGCTATTATTCATAGTAAAGTAAGTTGCCCAATCCCCAACAACCTGACCATAAGTTCCAAAAGTAGCAGTTTGCATAAACATCATTCCATAAGTTGGTTCTCCAGCCGAAGCACCACCATATAACGAAATTCCTTGACCAGTAGTACCACTAGTTTGAGCTACACCAAAAGTTCTACTTGTTGTATCATAATAAAACTCAGCATTACCATTAGAATATAATTGCATTTTATACCCTCTTATTTGATCCCAAAAAATTAAATTACCACCATCATTCCATATTTCATTAGTTTGTGCAACATCAGTATCATTTAAAACAATACCAGAATGTGCTGATCCTTTAACCATTAAAAAGTTGTTTACACCAGCTACTGAAACTGGATCACCACCAATACCAACTTGATTTGCTGAACCATGTATATGCATTCTCACAGTGTTGTTTGTGTGAAATTCTATTGGAATAGCATCTCTACTAATAAAATAAGAATGATTTGTGTCCAAACCTATTATCACTCCTTGTGTATCTAGTGTTTGTGTATCTCTAGCAATAGATATAAAAGCTTGACTTGAGTTACCTCTAACGCCAAGATTATAACCATAAAGGTTTGAACTAGAACCAGATGATGTTGCATTAATAAGTAATTGACCATATTGATTAATACGCATTCTTTCTGAACCTCCTGTATACATTGTTTGAAAAACATAACTTGCAGCACCTACCAATCTTTGTTCTCCTGTACTTGAATCATAAGTTAAACCTCCTACAACACCCCCTCCATCTAAAGTTTTAAAACCCATTACTCCAACTCCAGTACCTTTGATTTGTATAACAGGTGTTGCGTCTTCTACTTCTAACTTAGCATTAGGCGATTCAGTTCCTATTCCTACGTTGCCAGTATAGTCAATCATCATTCTAGTTTTAGAACCAGATACATAGCTATCAGTTGTAGCAAAATACATTTTAGTTCCATAAGTAGCATCAGTTCTAGTATATATACCAGCATTGGCAGATGTTCCAGAAGAACTATCAGATGCGCCAAATGTTATTGCACTACCGAAATTATCGGTTGAAACTGGTACAAGATGTAAAGAACCAGTTGTTAAACCTGGTGTGGTTTCATTCCAATTAGCTGAACCACCCTCAATCCAAGTTGGTTGAAAATTATAATTTATAGCTGTAGTTACATTAAATTTTTGTACATCATTAACTCTTAAATCAACAGAAATATCACGCCTAACTCTGACCGCCCAGTTACCATCTGAATCTAAAATACCAATGCCAGGATTTGATGTTTGCCCACTATCACCATAGATAAAACCTACTGTTGAGCCATCTGTTTGATATATCTGCAAACCAGTATAATTTGATGCACCAGCAAATACTCCTACATAACCAACTGAATTTAATTGTGCTTGACCAGTAGTTGTTCCTCTAAATTGATATGAGTTATTACTACCAATATATAATTCATCACCAGCACCAGTATTTATTTGAACTGCATTTGTACCAGCATCTTGTATAAACAATTCAGAATCGTTAGTATAAAATTTAGAGGGTGTGTTAAATGTTGCCCTACCATCATTATTTATTGATGCCACATTACCAACTCCAACTTTTCTAAATATCCAACCTCTGTTAGAGTTTGAGTTCATTGTAAAATAGGTTGCCCAATCACCACTTACATATCCGAATGTACCATAGGTTGCTGTTTGTTGGAACATCATTCCATATGAAGGTTCACCACTATAAGCGCCACCATATAATGAAATGCCTTTGCCATCTGTTCCATTTGTGCCAGATATGCCTATTGATGCCGCTGACAAACTAGCTGAGGTTAAGTCACCAGAAAAAGTTGATGTGCCATTATCTAATATTGTAAAATGAGCTACATTATTGCTATTGTTGTAAAATCTAGTACCAGTTGTACCGCCTTGAAAATGTAAATAACCACTATCATCACTTCTTATATATCCCTCTCCACCGACTGTTAAATACGTTGTTGAAAAAGTAGAGGCAGAACCCCCTCCATCAATAGTCAATCTTGCGGTTTCATTAGTTCCTAAAACTAAACTTCTACTAGAACTATTATGATAAATATGCATAGCATTTTCATCTAAAGCAATAGCACCTTGATAACCGACACCATCAATCATTAATTGTCCATTGGCTGATGCGTCCATTGATATATTAGTATTACTACCTAATAACACATTGCCAGTAACTGTACCTCCAGTTAATGGTAAATAGCCAGTAATTGTATCAGATGACATTGGAAAACAATTTGTTAAAGTATTATTAACAGTTGTTTGAGTAGTTACAACATTAATGTCCCAAGCTCCTAGATAATTGTTAATATCAGCAGTATAACCAGCAAAGAAATCTCTAACAATAACTTGTAAATGGTTCCATGTGCTAGTAGTATCACCTATCCAAACACAATGCTCCGTTCCATTATCACCGAATCTTACAGTATAATTTTGATTAGCACTTTGACCTAAAACAGTTGCCGAAACATAATACCAAGTGGTGTTACCACTCCCTACATTTTGATATGTATAACCCCCTACAAATACAGTAACACTTTCTTGTGTACGATAATCAAATATATCTACAACAAACTTAATCATATCATCGTGACCGGTTCCACCAGTTGGTAACGCTATTTCAATAGCACCAGTGTAATCATTAGTTGTAGTGTAAAAATCAGCTCCATAAGGTTTGTTTATATAAAAACCACCAGTTGCTGTTTGATAAACTGATTTTTGTACATTTAAATTATTAACAACATAAGCATCACTCAAAAACTTTGAATCACCGCTTATAAATAATTGACTAGCTGTTGAATCATATTTTAAATAAGAATTATCATTAGAGCCAAGTATTAATTTATTATTATCAACTATTTCTAAATTCTGTAAAAATTTAGTTCTTTTTTCGCTACCATCCATAAAGAAATATGTAGTTTTACCACCAGAGCCATCATCTCCTTGAAAATACATATCATGGTCATCTTCTTCTATTTGTAAATATAAATGACCAGTATTGCTCCTTATAAAATTATCACCAGCACCAAACTTAAATATTTCTAAGTCGCTATTAGTTCCGAACTCTAATTTAACATCATCATTGTGTCTAGTTGATTTGCTAAATATAGTTTTAACCTCACCGCCATCTAATCTCATGTATTCTGTCAGTGAACCTGATCCATTATCTAACTGAAATTTAATATCACCATCTACAACAAATGAATTAAATATTAAGTCACCAGTATTTATTCTTACTATATTATTTGTACTATGATATATTTTTAAATCTGAGCTATCACCAAAACTTAATTCAGAATCATCAGTGAAATTCATATCCCTATCAACTCTGTTAGGAACATCATTTGCCCTACCAGCACCAAAAACTTTTATTAATCCATTACTAGCATGAGATTTTATTACTACTGCTATTTTTTGTACTTGACTACTAAATGCAGTTGGTTTTGTAGCTGTAAATTCACCAGCAGTTTCAGACACATATAATTCATCACCTATTGAAAAGCCAGAGGTATCAATTCCGCTTACTGCTCCAAACATTACTGCCTCACCCTCAGCTTGATCAGCAATAGCTTCATTTAATACACCTATTGCTGACATACTAGATGCAACATTAGCATCTGCTGCAATAACTTCAATAACATTGCCACTAGGCGGGGTTGCTGTTGGTGCTGCATGAACTACAACTCCCTTTGCAAGAGATGCACCACTTACATTTTTAACAGTTACATCTATTCTTTTAGCAACTTCTGCTGTACCAGTATTATCATCAACATATTTTTTGGATGCCGCATGAGCATCAGCGGTTGGAGTTTCTGGTATAGTTACTTGACCGCTAAAATTTCCAGTACCAATATTTGTTAAATTTCTTGATGAATCAATAACAGTAGTTCCTGTTCCTGTTCCAACTGCGTAACCATTTAAAGCATTAAACATACCAGAAGCAGCACTATTACCGCTATACGCTGTTTGTGCCGCAACCCCTAAAGTTTTTAAAATTTGAGCGGTGCCATCTGTGAATAGAAAATCAAAACTAGTGTCTGATCTAAAACGAGAAGTAGTACCATCAAATCTTATATCTTCACTACTTGTAATTCTATTAAAATTAACATTGCTTGTAGTAGCAACAGCTTGACCAATAGCAATTTGACCATTAGTTATTGTTACACCAGTTCCAGCACTAAAACTAGCTCTAGCTCTAGCAGTTGTAAAATATAAATTAGTTGATCCCTCACTTAAATCATCAGTATCTTTATTACTTAAATCAAGGTTTACACCAGTTTGTAAATTAACCCTAGCATCTGCTCTAGCATTTGTATAGTATAAATTAACTGATCCCTCAACTAAATCATTTGTATCATGATTAGATAATGAGCTTACAGTTCCAGTAACATTACCCTCTAAATCAGCATTTAAAAGCGATCTAGTGTACCCAGTTCCAGTTACATCAACAGTTGTTGTTGGCTCAACTTGTAAACCTTCATACAATCTAAATTTATCGGTACTTGCATCCCAAAATAAACCAGTGTATTTTGTTGTAGCTGATTCTACATATTTACCAAAAAATCCAATATCTAAAGTATTTGATGTATTGTCTTTTGCTAATTTAATTAGTGGATCTTCAACTTGTAAATCCTCTACATTTAAATATGTTAGTGTACCATTTACAGTTAAGTTGCCAGATATAATAAGATTGCCACCAATTTTAGCATTACCAGATGTGTGAAATTGATAAGCTGGTGTGATTCCAATACCTAACCTAGTTCCAGATAAATATAATGGTGTATCATTACCAACACCATCACTTAAAAGTTTTGGAGTTGCTGATAAATTTGAATTATCACCAATTTTGATTATCGCATTATAAGTATCTTGAACCCTTAAGCCAGTATAGGATGTTGCCATAGTAAGTTTTTTACAAATTTAAGCAATTTCGTTTACCTACGTTTTCCTTGCCCTCTTGATTTTTTTTTGTACTTATTTTGAGCTTTACTTGCATTCTTAGAATGAACACCTGGTCGCTTTTTTCTTTGCTTAGCTCGATATATTTGAACTATGTTTTTAGCCATTATTTTTTAAATATACTTGTTGCTTTTTCTGTTGTACGACCACCAAAATATGCCAATACAACTGCCATCATAACTTTTTCAAATGTGTCATTCCAGGTTTCACCTATATGAAATGGCACACTTTCAATACTATCTAATATACCAGCTAAACTAAATACAACAATACACCAAACTAAAACTAGTGGTCGCACATTTTTACTTAGCCATGAATCGCTAATTGAGTCAGCTTTCCATCTACTTGTAATAGATTCAATTTCTTTGTTTTGCTGTTCGTAAATTAGTTGCTGTAATTTTATTTTATCCTCATTAGATATTTTTGATTTGCCTATCTCAGCTAATGCATCTTGAGGCGAACTAACACCACTTAAAACTTTTCCTAAAGTTGGATTAATCATTGATGCCGCACCAAATAATAACTTGCCAACTGTTGTCTCTTTGAATTTCTTTTTATCACTCATAATTAAAAAATCTAAAATGTAAACCAAACAAAATTAAATAAACATTTAATTCAGAAAATTTAGTTTCATCATCATATGGATAATATGCAAACCCTAATAATAAACCATTACCTAAAGTTTCCATTATGCCAAATTGAAACTTATCCATTTGTTATATCTATATATTTTGTTTTTCCCTTATCTCTAACCGCTTTTAAAATTCTATTTCTATTTACAGAATCACTTACATAGCTAACATGAACCCAGTCAGGGTTTGTACTATCGCCAAACTCCCATATCATAGTATCAAAATTTAAATTTTCTTTTATATAATTAAACATCTCAGCATTTGTTTTATGCCCATAAATATCATCAATATCCATAGCTTGACCATAACAATGTTGACTTGTTTGTTTGCCATTTTTTGATGCACCACCAATAGCTTTATTAAGTGCCTCTGATCTATAAAATGAATTAATCTTAATTGGACCGCCAACCCATTTTCTAAGTGGCTCAAATATATGCTCAGCGACATTTTTCATATTAGATAAAATATTGCCATCTGGTGTGTTTGCTAAGCCAAGTCGCATAGCTGTTATGCTTTTTGTCGCTTCCTTTTCTGAAATATGTTTACTAATCATAATAAATTATTTTAGTTAGTAGATGCTCTCCTATTGCTTTTTATTCTATCTATTGTGTTTTGAATCTCCATGTTGCTAACATTTATTTTAAATGATAAATCAGCAATATATTGCATTCTTATCCTACCAGTTTTATCCATAATAACAATTACCGGAACTGATGTAATGCCTTTTTGAATGTCTTTTGGTTGATCTTTTAAATAGCTAAATTTTACAATTACACCATTTAAAGTGCTTAAATCGTAATTATTTTTTTCATTCCATTTTGCATTGATTTGCAAAACAGTAATATCTTGAGCTTTAACACAAACCGCAATTAATACAAATATCACACATAATATATATTTTTTCATTTACTTATTATTTCAAACAACTTGTCATCTATTTTTTTTAGAGCATCACTATTTTCCTCAACCTTAGTTCCAGTGTTCATTATAGTTTCCCTAATTAATTGATCTTTTAAATCATATTCAGTTCTGCTAATTTCTGGCTCTGGCAATAGTTTTGCCTCCTCAATATCAGCTTGTAAGGCAAACCACATTCCAATAAGAGTTGATAATCCAACACCAATAGCTATTAATGTTTTTATACTAATATTAAAGCTAGTATCTTCACTTAATTCTTTACTCATTTTTTCTGCCTTTAATTTTTTGTATTGTATAAATAATAGTAGCCAACAATAAAATTATTCTTAATGAAATCTCAATATTACTTAAAGAAATTCCTAGTGCTATTGTATTCATTATATATAATTTCATGCTCGTACCTTCCATTTTAATTTGTTTGTTCAACTCTGTTTGATAATTCTATAACTCCCTTAAAATATGTGCCACCATCTGTATCTTCCTGGCTATAATTTACACTTTCAACATTACATCCATATACTTTAAAATTATCACTAGACAAATCGAAATATCCACTTGTTCTAGTTCTCAGTAAAGATAAGCAAGTATTTACTAATTGATTAGCTACTAAATCACCACCAGAATCGCCTTGATATTTAGTAACAATTTCTAATCTTGTAATAACCTCAGTTGTAAAAGATTGTTGGTTATTATCAATCTCATTTGTAGCAACACTATAAACCCAAATGTATGGCGGATTAAAACTTCTAGACACCCTATTGGTAACTTGTACTGGTTGACCACTAATTGATTGACTACCTATTGCAGAAATTATAGCTTTTCTTATATATTGCATTGGCTCTCTCATATTACTTATTTACTTCTTTATTTACTTTTCTTCTTAAATCATCTACAAATTTTCTAAACCTAACTCTTATAGGATTAAAAAAATATGGGTTTGGTTTTCGATTTTTTTGTGTACCAAATTCAACAAAACTTGCATATTGCATTGGTGATTCTATAAATACACCACCTTTAATTTTTTCATAGTGTGTAGTTTTTTTCAAATCACCACTATCAACTGGAGCACCTAATTTTATTTCTTTAGTCATTTGAGCTGCTGCAACATTTAATTCTTTTTGTTCAACATTGCTTACAAAAACTTTTAGGTTTTGCAATATTTTTTCAACATTGTCTAAATCTCTTTTATTAAATTTTAATTTACTTTTCATTATGCAAAACTTACAGCTTCAATGGTTGTATAAAAATCAGGTGTGCTTTCAAACATATTTACAATCCTATATTTATAAGCACCACCAGAAAATTGTAAATAATATTCAAAATAGTTATTTGGGTTAACAAGTGCATGATTTCTAAATATTAATTTTATTTTTTGAGCTTGTTTTCGACTACCATTTTCTGTTTTCATTTCGCCACTTAAATAAGTAATATTTGCCCATAGAGTTGTTAATAAAGTAGGTGAATCACTAAACCCACCATAACCATCAACAGTTTGATTTAATCTATATACACCAATTCTAGTATCTAATTTTCCGGCATCCATTATAAATACATTGCTTTATATGAGTTTAAAATATCTCTAACATTAGTTGGTATTGATTCAACATTACTTTTTTGATCTGAACTAAAATCTGCTCTATTATCATAATAGGTTGATGTTAATTGCATAATAGCCGATTGTAGCAATGAATCACTTAATCCGCTTGTAATATAAGTAACTTTAACTTTGTCTGCATAGCCACCATCTAGCTCGATAGTTTCATTATCCAAACCAAGAACACTATAACTAACAGATGTTCCATCACTAGTAACGCTAGATATACTTGCAACTGGACCAAAAGGCAAATCAAATGTGCCATTAGTTTCATCCATGTAATAAGTTCGGTTTTTTGATACAATATCCCTAGATATATAATTTTCACACCATATTCTAGCTAGAGTTATCATCCTGGTAATTATATTATCATCTACACTAGTGCTAACTCTCATATAATCTTTAGCTGTCGCTACTAATACAATTTCAGATCCCTCAGTTGAATTAATCTTTATTTGTCTCATTTTTAGTTTGTTTTGAATCAATCTTTAATTCTTTAGTTTCTTTTTTTATTTTCTTTTCCTTTTGTTCGATTAATTCACCCCAACCCATTTTAATCCATTTGTCAATTTTGTGATCTTCTACTTCCATAATATCACCCTCTATAAATATTTGACCAGCTTTTTTAATTTGAGTTAATAGTTTAATTTTCATAATAGTAATTTTATGTAAAGATAAAAAAAAAGTGCCACTACTTTTTAAGACAATGGCACTTAACTTATTTATGAAATCAATGTAAAGTTATTGAAATTATTTTTATACTTACCATTGATGTTAATTTTTAAGCTAGTTTGCCATAGATTTGGAATAATAAAAAAGCCATCATTGAACTCATCCCATAATGCAAAATAGTCAACATACTTTTTTTCATATGATGCTAAACCGGTTCGCCTTAAAGTTATTTGCATACTATTGCCTCGCCTTAACCGATCTTTTCCTAGATACTTTATTTGAATTTTAAATAGTTTACCATCCTTTTCTAATATACAGTCATAATAACTAGAGCTTGACAATGGAGTTGATACATTAAAACCTAAAGAGATAGCGGTTGCTGCAAAATGATATTCAGCAAAACACCCCTTTTGATTATGTGTCATTTACTAAAAATAAAAAAAAACCAGCTGAATGAACAACTGGCTTTTTCACAATCACGATTTAAAACAAAACAAAATTATATAATTACAATGGGTGTGATTGTATAATATTCCTAATAGCATCCATATGCTTAAATACTAAAAGTTTTTTAATAGCTGGTAAATTATTCCATGCTGTTCTATCAATAGAACTAGCTATGATAGTGTCTGTATCTAATATTACTATTTTATTAGTTTGGCTACTCATTGTCTTTATTTGTTAGTACCGATATGCCCAAAATTCCTAATATAATGGCTGTTAACAAGTCGTTTGACATTTCAATAGCCCTAAACATCAAAAAGAATAAAAGGATCGCTAAAAAGTGCCTAATGTATTTTCTTTTCATTTAAATAAATCTTTTTGCACATTTGCCATTATACCAAATAAATTATTGAGCTTTTGTTTTTCATTAAACTTTCTTTGCTCTCGAGCTTTTTTAAAGTTATGCTCAAACTTGTTTTTATTGTAGCTCATTATATATCTAACATTAAGATTAAACATAAACCATATAGCACCACATGGATTGCTATTAACCACTTCCAGTTGTTAGGATCTTGTTTTAAGAATTTTTTATACATATCAAACATATCTAAGTTTTTAAAAGGGGGTTTTTACACCCCCATTGTTTTTAATCTATTTTTTAATTCTATAAAGTGTATTTTCATTTCATTAATCATATCTCTTTTGTAAGAATTATCATCTTTTAAATTTGCAATTTCATTTTCTATTTCAATTTGATTTGCAGTTTTTTCAAAACTAATTTTGTAAGTTTTTTCCCAAGATAAATCCCAACCTAAACCCTCAATCGCTTTTCGGTTATTTTTTATCTCATCTCTTAATTCATTAATAAATATTTTAGTATCAATCATTCTATTTGTCAAATTATTGATTAATAATAATTTTTTACTAATCTTAACTTCATTGTGTAGATTATCAATCTTTGATTCATCTAAGCTAATTGTAATTGTATTTTCCATTGTAATAATTTTTTGTTTATACAAATATATAATTTATTTTCAATTTAAAAGAATTTTTTTAATTTATTTTTAATTTATTTGAGTTTACCCCATAAAAAAAGGGGTAATAAATACCCCTTTAATTATAATAAAAGTAATTATTATGGAGTTTCTAAAGCTGCTTTTGCAGTTGAGAATGATCCATTTACGAATGCATTTGGCAAGTAGTTTGTCAATGCTATTCTTTCGCTTACTCTTACAGTTACGAAACCATCTCTTACGTTTGTACCATCTTCTCTAAAGAACTCAACATTTACGTTGTCTCTTATCCAAAGTTGTGTACCAACATTAAAGTTACCACATAAGAATGAACCAGCTGAAATCGCATTATTGATTATAACTGGCACTCCCATAAAGTTTGGCTGTAACCCAGAATACACTTGATCTTTAAGATAGTTGTTTTGGCTATCTTTTAATAATAAGATTTTGTGAAAATCTGTTGGGTGTAACATTATGTAACTAGCTTGATAGTTAGATAAAGCTAATTGGTTTAAAGATGCAACAAGTACATCAAACTCATTAGCCGCTTCAACTGATTGATAAAATGCACCACCAGATGATACATCAAAATCAGCAGCATCAGTAATAATACCAGATAAATTTGGAGCAGTTCCATTACCAGTTAAAATTTGAGTATCCTCAACATTTAATAATTTTTCTGGCGCTCTAGCTGAAATATAGCTAGTAAGCTGTGGAGTATCTGCCAACAT
>Ga0222715_10000739_pt1 | contig 32624 bp, 37 predicted proteins | sample C33_9DmetaG_FD_165056 | JGI IMG/M metagenome (GOLD analysis project Ga0222715, IMG submission 165056) | Estuarine water microbial communities from San Francisco Bay, California, United States - C33_9D | ecosystem: Environmental > Aquatic > Marine > Unclassified | place: USA: California...
TTATTAAATAAGATATCTTATGAAAGATTTTGTTAAAATTTTGTTTGATTTATATATTTATGGCGCGATAGCATTTACTTTATTATTCATTTTATTAAAATGTCAATATAATATAACATACTTTGACGAATTTTTATATTTATCAGATGAAAAAACAGTTGATAATAGTAAATTATTTTACTTTATAATGTTTCATATAGTTTTCTATTTTACAATGGGGTTAATTTTCCGTTTTAATGACTTATGGCTACAAATTATACAAACAATTTTTGTTGAATTTGCTATATTATATGGTGAAAAATGTACTATGAATACCAACAATTATCAAAGTGCAATATTAAGTATACTAATTGGACTTATTAGTTATATTATAGCAGGTATATTAATGGAACTATTAGATTATTTATAATCTTTCTTATATATAAATAAACAATAATAAATGTCGTATTCTGAGTTGATTTATATGAAAATATATCACGATTTTCAACATTTTATATTCTCAAATAATATTTTAGTTACTGCTTCTGGATTTGTAATAGGTATGGCAACTAATGAATATATTCAAAAAAATTTAAAATTATCAATCCCTTTATATGATTATATAGGATCTCTTTTAATTCCTTATGAATATCCCTTCATTGGAATTGAAAAAAATTATATAATTCATAATACAATTAAAGTCTTAGGTAAAATTATATTAAATACAATAATATGGATATTTACAATATTATTAACATTTATATTACTCGAATATTTTTTAAATAACACTATAATTGGCTTAAAATCAACTATAAAAGAAGAAGAAGAAAAAGATTTTATAGTTTCTAAAAAAGAAGCAAAAAAAGAAAAAATTATACCAACTGAAAAGAAACTTCAAGATAAAAAAATAAAAGAGAAAAAAGATGAAATTATTGCAGATAAAATAATTGAAAATAAAGAAAAAGAAAAAGATGAAATAATATTATCAAAATTTACTAACAATTACATGTTATTATAATTTTAATTTTTAAAAGTATTTAATTTACGAATATAATTATTGGTTATTTCATTTGCAATTTCTGTAATAGATTTATTTTCAATATCAATAACTATAATATTCATATTATCTTTAACAGCTTTTAAATATTTTTCTTCATGTAAATTATGTATATCTGTAATATATTCTAAAGTAATGTTTTTTTCAGATTCTCTTCCTCTTTTAATACATCTTTCATAACATTGTTCAGGATCACTTCTTAAATAAATATATCCAGATGGTTCCCATAAAATATCTGTTTTTTTATAAAGAGACTGTAGTGTATCATATTCATCACTAGTAATAGATTTTTCATTTTTTGCATTTTCAACAAAAACACTCTTGATAAAATAAGGACTGCGTTCCATTAACATTAATATATTATTTGATTTTTCCTGTACCCAGCATCTATCTAACCATACTTTTATTTGAAAATTATAAGAACTTGATTTATTATCATTATCATATAATTTTTTTAAATGTAGTTCCCAATTTTCAACTGGTTCTAAATCTATCGCAATTTTATTATTTTTATGAATATAATTTAATAATGTGCTTTTACCGGAACCAATATTTCCATCAATTGTTATAATTGTCATTTTACTATTAATAATACTCACTACATAATCTATCATTTTTTCATAATATTAGTTTTTTTTAAAATTGTATTTAATTTAGCAAATGTTAAAACACCTTTTGTTTTTTTAACAATATATACAAATAATTGGTTTATATATATAAAGAAATATTTTATTAACATTTCTTTTACTTTTTTATTGCTAACAACTTTATAAAATTTAAAAATATTTGTTACTTTTTTATTTATAATATTATTCATATTTTTACAATTTGTAACAGAATCACAACCACCTAACATAAATCCTCCTAAAAAACCGGTACAGCAATTACCGCCTATAACAGGTCTTATAATTCCTCCTGTTAAATTAGCAAGAGCTATATCATTTGTTTGATTAAATTGAGAATACATAGTTTGTTCATTTGCTGAATAAAAAACAGATGGCATACTATTACCACCTTTCATTGATGGCGAAGAACATTTTTTATTGGCATCTATTATAATTTTTTTATCAATAGAGCATCTATTATCAATATATTTGTGTAAAGATAATACAAAATCATCTGTAACGCGTTTATGTCCACTTGATAAAATAATTATAGAAACAATTGATACAATATTAAATATTAATAAATCAGAATAACAACATAAAAGTTTAATTATTTTAACTCTGTCTTCTGATTTTATTTTTAAATTATAATATTTTATTAATTTTAATATACATATCTTAATATCCTTATAATTATTCATACAGTATACCTATAAAATATAATGAAAATAAATATTATCTATAAATAAATAGATACAATATAATGCAATATAATAATTTATATAATGGTCGTGTAAATGCTATAAATAATAATAATAAATTAAAATTTACTAATCAAAAAATTAATGTGAGTGAAAATCCTACAAATATTACATCGCGTAACCAATCGTGTACAAAATTATCAGATTTATATTTTTCTAATGATAATATTAATATTTTACAATATGGAATACGTAATAGAATATTAAATGAATCAAATGGTGAAATTTTTATAGGTCGTCAAAGCGATGATGAATTAAAAATAATTATGAGATCAATATATTATCAATATGGAAAAAATTTAGATAATGATATAATGGGTCAAATAAGAGATTTAAATGAAAAAGTTCTTGATTGGTCTATACCTCGTATAATTTCAAATATGAAACAATATAATAGATATATTCAAGATATTAGTACTATGCCTGTACCATTAGAAAGAGCTCAATTAACAAGCGAAAAAGGAACAAAAAGCATGGAATTAACAAGTTTTATTTAATTTTATATTATAATAATATAAATAGAAGATAAAAATGTCTTGTACAACAGTTGTTTTGACAGAAAAAGAAGCAAAAGATTTTAATGATAAAAAAACTTCAGCTTTTCAAGGAACTATGATTTTATGTGGTGTATATGCTACAGTTGCAATTGTATTATTATTATTAATTAATTTTACTAGTTTTGGAAAAAATATTATATACGATAAATTTATGCCATTTATATTAACATATGTATTTGGAGCAATAATTATTATAATATATTTAGTTATTAGAATTTATAATTTAGAACCTACTAAACAAAGAAAACCTCAGGATAATGATATCATATGTCCGGATTATTGGAAATTAAAAGAATTAACACCTAATGAAATTACAGCAATTAAAAAAAATACTGCTAATACATCTAATTTATCTGATGATGATATAATATATAAATGTGTAATTGATAAAAATATTGTACCATTATCAAATTATAAAAATAATAATGTAAATTATGGATTTACTGATAATTATTTATCAACTGGAAATGATATTAATAATCCTAATTATATATATACAACTTATAATAATGCTGAAACAGATAAAAATAATGATATGAAAACATATGCTCAAGTTTCAGGTATATATAATAAAGATGGTACACCATCAGAACCATTAGACGCTATTTCATTAACAAATAAATTATCAAGTGATAATATTAATATTGAACCTATTTCATATTCTCAAATACCTTTAATATGTAATGAAGTATATCCTCAATATTTAGCAAGACTAGATGAAAATACAGAAGAAGGTAATAAAAATAGATGCGAATATGCTAAAAAATGTAATATACCATGGAATGATATAGGATGTTAATTTAATAAATTATATAAAACATTATTATATATAATATAAAATAACGATAATGAAAAATAGTTATGATGGTGAAGAAGGATATATTGAACTTTTAAAAGATACACTTATATATGGTGAAGAAACTAATGGAAGAAATGGAAAAGTATTATCAAGATTTGGAGTTATGATTACATTTGAAAATATAGATACATTATTTCCTTTATTAACTACTAAAAAAATGTTTACAAAAGGTATTATTCATGAACTTTTATGGTTTATCAGAGGTTCTACAAATGCGAATGAATTAAAAGAAAAGGGAGTTAATATTTGGAACGGAAATACTACTCGTAAATTTTTAGATAGTGTAGGGCTTTATGATTGTCCTGAAGGTGAAATTGGTGCCGGATATGGTCATCAATGGCGTTCTTTTAATGGTGATTATCCTAAAAATAATGAAAATAAAGGTTTTGATCAATTAAAATATGTTATACAAGAACTAATGAACAACAGTAGAAGAGCAGTATTATCTGCTTGGAATCCTTGTCAATTAAATAAAATGGCTCTTCCTCCGTGTCATATTCTATATAATTTTTATAAAGATAAGAATGGATTATCCTGTATGTTAAATATGCGTTCAAATGATGTATTTTTAGGACAACCTTTTAATATTGCTTCAGTTGCTTTATTTACTATGATTATTGCCAAAGTTTTACATTTACCTGCTTATAAAATATGTATATCAATTTCAGATCTTCATATTTATGATGAACATATTGATGCCGTTAAAACACAAATAGAACGTATACCATATAAATTACCTAAAATGACAATAAATTCTAATCCTCCACCATTAGTATCGTCTATTGAAGAAAAAATAAAATGGGTTGAATCTTTAAATTATGAAGATTTTAAATTAACAGATTATTTTAGTCACAATGCTATTAAAGCACCAATGAAATAAAACTTTACAAAGGTTTAACAGGAGTCCATTTATTGAATTTTTCATTATATACGCATTTATATTTAGCTACTGTTACTACATTACAATTTTTAAAAGTATTTCTCATCATTTTACTAATACTCATTGTAGGAATTAATGCTATTCCAATACTTATAGAATTGCCAATATTTTCATTATCATATAATTTATAAATATCAGGTTCTGATGTTTTCATAACCCATAAAATTCTTTCTTTTTCATCATTTAATATTTCCGTAATATTATTTTGAGTTTCTTCTGGTACATCAGGTATTTTAGGTATATCTGATACAATAGATGTATTGGTTTCATCTAATGTTTTAAATGTTGTATCGTCTTTAATTTGTCTCACAACATTAATAATAGTACTTTCATCAAAATTATATAATTTTGGTTTATGTTTTAAATTATATGACCATATATATATACCACGACAAGTATAATTTAATTTTTTAGATAATTCAATTAATTCATTAATACTTTCTTTATATAAATAATAATAATTTTTAACTTTAAAATCACATACATCCATTGTACTGTCTGGTGTATAGCAATTTTCAATTAAATCATATAATAATTTTAATCTATCTGGTAAAATACTATTTTCTAAATAATTACCTTTATAAACTATAATATCGTTAATAAGAAATGTCCATTTACCATCGTTTTTTTTTACCATTTCACCATCAAATAATGTGTTTTTAAATAACTCTTCTTTAAATAATCCTCGTCCGAGGATAATACGGGGTTTTTGATAATTTGGATGAACTTTCTTATCTATATAATATACAATAGGAATATCATTATATGTTGTCATAAATATATAATATGGATTGCCATTTGAACGAAGATTACAAAGATGTTTTTGATTTTTTATATTTTTAATATTATTTTCATCAAGTTTATAATAATGTTTTTGAATAATTTTAATATTATAAGCAGAAAGTTGATTTAAAATAACATCTTTAATATCATTAGATTTAATATTGAAGGCTACTCTATCTACAAATGATATAATACCTGTGTACATAAATAAAAATAATTATATATTATTATATAATATTTAATCAATTTTTATATATATTCTAAAAATGACGCATATGATTTTGTAAACTATAAACAAATAATGGCTACAATTATCAACAAAGTAAAGGAAGTAAATTCCTAAATTTTTTGAAACAACATATTCACATCCTGAACCTGCAAAAAGGTATAAGAATATATATTTTCTTTACAAATAGAAATAAGTTCATTTCGTGTATTCTTCGAATAATGCATAATATAAAGTATATATCATTTATTATGTTATATAATTTTTTTATATATAATCAGATAATTTTGTTGATGATTTATTAGTTAAATTACAAACTTTGATATTAACAATTGGCAAATCAGTCTTCTCGGCTTTTATATTACATTTATCAATATTATTGTCATAATCATATATAATATTATGATTAACAAAATGCTTATCTAATTCTTCCGCTGGTTTTTTTAATTCTTTGTATTTAGGTAATAATTCATTAATTAAATCTTCATTAGTATTTGTAGTGTCATCGTATATTTTAAAAGGATTATTTACTATTTTTAAATCATTTTTATTATTGCTTGTTAAAGGATCTTCTTGTTCAATACATCTTACTTTATTTATAGGATTATCAAGAGTTTTTTCATTGCTTTGATCAAGTGTAATATCTCTTATAATTTTATTTTCAATATTAAAAAAATATTTATTAATAAATAATAATACTAGAATAAATATTAAAAATAGTAATATTTGAATAACATTATTTGAAAAATTCATTATCATCTATTATAATATGATATTTTACTCGTCGTCAATAAATGATATTTTAGTAGGTTTAGAAGATTTATCTTGATTTAATTCTTTAATTGGTACCAAAACTCCATTATCATAATATTCAATATTATAACCGTTTTTTTTATAATATGCTATTCTTTTATTGCCTTTATTAAAGAATGAAGAATATTGATCCCAAATATCAATACATAATGGTATATACTTTCTTTCATTTGCTTTTTGTCTTAAAATACGTCCAATAGATTGTTGGATATCACTAATAGGACTTGCAAATATTACTGTATTTAAACTAGGAACATTAAAACCCTCTGATGCTAATTGATATGTGGCAAGAATAATATCTTTAGTAGATGAAATATCTAAATCTTTTTGACTCATTCCACCAACATAATAACCATATGATACTGGTATATTTTCTTTTTTAATATAGTCTTCAAATATTTTTAATTGATTTCTTCTTTCGCTTAAAATTAAAATTTTACGATCTTTATCTTTTTCTAAAATTTCTTTTAAAATATTTATAATATATTCATTTCTATGTTGATAATTAGCTATATTATTAATCATTCCGGCTGAATTAAGAGCACCATTCCATAGTTTTTTAGCAACACCATATTCTCCTTTAGGATCTGTTTCAAAATATTTATGAACTTTTACATTAACTTCTGTAGATTCTTTTGTTTTATAATTATAAACAGATTTTCCAATATAATATTCAAATACTTTTCTCATACCATCTTTGCGATTTAATGTAGCTGATAATCCTAAAATAATAGGATGGTTAAGATTCTTAAAACATTTGCTAAATACTTGTGCACCTGTATGATGAACTTCATCAATTATAACAAAACCTATATCATTGAAAATTTCTGGAGGATATTCGCGCATTGCTAAAGATTGTAATGAAGCAACAATAATATCTTTACCTACAATATCTACTTTTTTCTGTTTAATAATACCAATTTGAGCATCTGGTACAAATTCTTTAACAGTTTCTATAAACTGTTGATTTAAAAAGTCTTTGTGAGAAATAAACATAGTTTTTTTCTTAAAATGACATGATAAATATACACCCATTATTGTTTTTCCAAAACCACAAGGAACGGAAATAATACCACCGCGTTTAAGTGGATCTTCGGCTGCTTTTATAAATTTTTCAATAGGTTCTTTTTGTTGATCTCTTAAAGTACCTTTAAAAATCAAATTAGGACATTCAATACCATTTCCTAATTTATCTAAAGTAGGAATTCCATAATTTTGAAGACCATAATATCTTGGAACATAAATTCTTTTATCATTTTCTTTATAAATAACAAATGTGTTTTTATCTTCATTTAAATCATTTGTATTTAAACCGGAAAATCCTTTATAAGGACTATTTGTAAGATCTTCTTTAATTATAGAAACTTTTTCTTCACCTAAAGATGATTTTAATATACCATATCCGTTTCTAGATAATATAGAAAACATAATTATGATATGTTAATAACATATAATATATATATCATTTTTTTATATCTATATTATAAAGAATATATAACAAAAATGTATATTGATATTTTGCGTTTCTTAGCAATTGTAGTTTTATTATTATTAATTGCTATAGATAATTATCCTTATATTGTAATTATTAAAAATGCTACTTTTCAGTTTATAGTTGCCTTATTTTGTATTACAATATTATTACTAGTAGATAATATAACAGGTTTTATTTTAATATTAGCAACCCTTGTATTATATTTTAAAATATATAATAAATTATTGATTAATAATAAAAAAGATATACCATATACATTATATGAGAATGATCCGAATAATAATATATATGAATCTATATATGAAAAAGTAAATTATACAACAGATAAAAATCTTGTAGATGCTCAAAATAATATAGTTGATTTAGAAAACTATAATAGTGAAATAAAAATAATTGAAAATAAAGAAAAAGAATTATATAGTACTCAGGGTTTAGATGTTGGATCAGTTAAAGGTTATAATAGAGATGAATTAGCTATAGAAAGTAATTTAATTCAATAATAAATTATAATAATTTTTATTTACTGTATATAAATATATAAATACTGTTGATATCATTAGCAAATATTTATTTATATTAAATTTTAGTCGTAAAATTATGAAGAGTATTGATAAAATTATTTTTGTATAATTTATTACATTAGCATTATTTAATGTAATAAAATAAGGCGTAGATAATGAAGCTGAATAAAAAACATGCCATAATATATTAGAAATTATATTTTTTCTTACTAATGTCATTAAGAATGCAGAAAGTTGTATAGGAAACATTATTAAAAATGCAGAATCTAAAAAAACTGCTCCTGTTTCATCGGATTCACTTAATAAAATTGCATTTATTGCTAATATTTGACAAATTGCATAATATTTTTTCATATATTTTTTAGTATTATCTGAAATATTTTCCCAATTAATATCTCTTGTAGTAGTTTTATAATTTATACTATATTTATTTGTTATATTATCAGCAACATAATGATGTGCTATAACAATAATTAATCTAGCTATAATATGTAAATTATAATATTTATTATTATCTGTTATATTAAATATTAACCAATATAACATTGAAATTGCAGAACGTGATGTAAAAATAATATTATGTAATTGTAGCTCTTTCCAAATAATAATTTTTGAATCAAATCGTGTTTTAGGTACATGAAATATAAATGATGATAGTGACAAAAACAAATGACATATTGGTGTAGCCCATGTATATATAGAATTATATTGTAAATACATTGTTCCATACATAATTAGCCAATAAAAACGTATAAAATAATGAGAAAGACATAAAAATCCTAAAATTTTATGTAAATTATAATTGTCATGGTGTGTAAATAATAATTGTGACATTTATATTATAATTATTTATAAATAGTTAATTCTTTATATATTCTAAAAAGAGTACATAATTTATTTATTTTGCAAAATATATTAAATTATTTTAAAAATTTATAAAAATAAAATTATGTACTCTTGTTAAAAATATAATTATAAATTATATTATACTATAATAGATAAAAAATGAAGATGGAAAATTTTATTACTGAAGAAGAAAATACAGAATCTGTAAAATATGTATTTATAATAATGGCATATGTTTTTGCTAGCATATTTTTAACTATTATATTAATATCTGCATATTACGCAAGTGATAAAAATCAATATATGTTAATCGCGGCAATAGCAATATTAGTATTAATATACGGATCAAGTATATTAACAATAACAATAATGAATAAAACAATATATGACAATATTACTTATATGGGATTATTGGGTTCATCTATATTTATCATGTTTTTTATGTTTTTTATAGGTATTTATTTCTTATTCAAGCATTTTAGTACAAAATCTAAAACAGCTATGGTAGTAAACGAGTATGGTGAATTTTAAATATTATACATAATCTAATAAAGATAATATATATAATATAATAAATATTAAAGTTCCTTTAATATATATATCATATTGCTCAATTATTTCAAAAATACTAGATGGTAGTTTTTCATATAACATATATAATAAATTAGAATATGTTATTATCATTACTATAATGGTTATGATAGTTATTTTTTTAGCAATATCAACATTTAAATATTGTTGATATCCTTGTTGGTTATTATATTTTATATTGTACATTTGTTGCTGTGTATGTATATTCTGCATTTGCGACGGAGATTGATACATTTGTTGAGGCGGTGATTGATTTACTTGTGGAGATTTAGATATATTTTCTGGTTTATTATTTACAGCAAGCTCTTCTTGAAATTCATTTAATACATCTTGAACCATAGGATCATTAATATCATTATCTGTTTGTTCAGTATTTTGTTGTGTTTTTAAAGGCAAATTATTAACAGGAGTTGACATTGATCCTGACATTTTTAATATTTATTCTAATGATATATAATATCATTATATAAAAATAAAATACGCATTTTAGTTAAAAATTTTATCAATTATACCTGGTTCATCAATTTTATTATCAGGGTTAGTATTTATGTTATAAGACTTATAGATTTTTTGTGTTGTATCACATTTAACTGTATAAGGTTTATAAGTATAGCAAGTATCTTCTATTTTAAAATTTTTATTTTCAATTTCTTTAATATTTGGAGCATAATATTCTGTACAATTGTCTTTACATACTCTTCTAAAAATTAATGCAAGAGCTAGACCAAATATTCCACTAACAATAGCTTGTCCAGTATTTGTATAAAAAAGCCTTTCAACAGAAGTATTAATAATATTATCTTCTAAGACCTTTTTAACCATTTTTTAAGACTTTCTAATAAATAATAATTATTTATTTTTACAAAAGAGGCTGTGGAATACTATTATTATTACATTTTACTTCATTTACTTTATATTTATAACATATATTATCATCTGTTTGATATATTGTATTATTAGCGTTAAAAGGAGTTGGATATTTAATTAAAAGTTTTTTTTTAGGAGCTGCTATATACACGTATAAAATTCCTATAGCAAAAGCTGTGAAAAATGCAATAAAATTAAACACGAATTTTTTATCTTTTAATTCTTTCATTTGTTCTATACAAAATACTTATTATTTTTTAGGGTTTTTAATACATCTATTTGTTACAGGATTCAAAATTTTACCAGGAGGACATTCCTTAGATTTAATTTCTTTTGCTTCTTTTGGTTCATTTTGTTTAACTTCTATCGGTTTATCTGGTTTAGATATAGTCTTTTTAGTTTTATCTGTTATACATCTATTTGTTACAGGATTCAAAATTTTACCAGGAGGACATTCCTTAGATTTTACCTCCTTTACATTTGAAGATTTTGTAGTTTTAACTGGTAAAACATCTTTGATTTCATCAGATTTTTCTAGTTTTTTTGCCTCTATTTTTACTTCTTCTACTGGTTTAATTTCTTTAACTACTATTTTTTTAGTTTTATCTGTTATACATCTATTTGTTACAGGATTCAAAATTTTACCAGGAGGACACTCTTTTGATTTTACTTTCTTTATATTTGAAGATTTTGTAGTTTTAACTGGTAAAACATCTTTTATTTTATCTTTTTCAATTACTAAAGTGACTTTTTTGTCAGCATTTAAATCTATATTTTGATATGAATATATATCTTCTACTTCTTCTAATTCTGGTCTTTTAAAATTTAATATATCTAATAATTTAGCACGTGAATTTATATCTTGTTTCCATTTATTTACTAATTCATTACGCTCTTTTAAATATATATCATATTTCATTTGATTTTCATTTCTAGGATTTTCATATTTAGTTTTATAAAGTTCTTTTTTATACATATTAATAGTAGCTGATTCCTCAAGTGATATTTTATGTTTTTGAATTAAATCCATTATATTTTTAACAGGAGTTTTATCATTATATTCAATATGTGATAATAATGCTTCTCCAATATTTCTTATACTTACCATTTAATATATAATTATATTTATTTTATCTACCTAATACTGATTCTTCTTCAAACATATTTTTATAGAATATACTAAGACTTTCTTGATCAGATAATTGAGATTCATATATTTCTCTTGGTACATATTTCACTTCAACCTTATTTTTTTTACATAGTTTTTTATAACTATAATAGCCCTGTATTATTAATATTGAACCTATAAATAATAAAAAAAGTGCGACTGCTTTCATTTTTCTTTTTACTATATTATTATAAAATAAAGTGTAAAAAAATAATTAATAAAATTAATGAACTCATTCATCGGTAATATCATCTGATTTATTTTCAGATTGAACTTTTTCTGCTTCTTTTGCTGCTGTCCAAGTGTCTACTTGTTCAAGACCTTCTTTAATATCGCTTAAATCTGTTGTTTCTTTTTTTGTTTTAGAAGCTGCACTTTCAATAGTAGCTTTCTTTCTTTCGTCAAAGATTACATCTTTTTCTTCCATATTTTGTTTATATTGTTTCATAAGAGTATTTAGTTGCGTCTCTGAATATTCTTGATTTTCTAAAGCATCTGGGTTAGGAGACCATGGACACCAGCATCCTACTTGAGCAATATAGATATTGAATTTATCGTCAAAACGTTTTAAGAATTCACTGCGATTTCTTGCTTCTTCAATTGTATCAAAAACACCACGGACTTTAATTCCACGCATAGTTGTAACAAAGTTATTATCACGATGATATGTGTTTTCAAGCTCAGTATATTTAGAAGATTTAAAGAAATTATATTGATCATTTAATTCTTTGGGATCAAAAATATATGCATGATTTGTTTTAATAGTATCAATTAAATCAGATGAATCTGAATATTTTGATTTAATACCATCTAATAAAGATTTCATATCTTTACCAAAATTATCAAGAAACTGTGTAAAAAAATATGCTTCTTTACTGACTAGAACATCTTCTGGACTAATAAAAGAAAGGAGGGCATAATTTTGCCCTTTAATCGCTTTATCTTCTTCTAAATAATCTACTTCTTTTGTGCTAACTAAATCTTTATCGCTCATTTATATAAATGTAATATTATAATCTTATATACTTTTACATTTTAAAATAAATTCTTATAATAAAAGTATAAGAAGAAAAAAAATGGAATATTCATTTGATATGTGGGAGGCATTAATACGTATTGTGAAATATGCATTTGAAGGTTTAATAGTTGCTTTTGTAGCTATTATATTGCCCAAATCACCTCTTCAATTTAGTGAAGTATGGATGCTAGGTTTAACAGCAGCATGTGTTTTCTCAATTTTAGATTTATTAGCACCTTCAATTTCTGCTGGAGCAAGACAAGGTGTTGGTCTTGGTGCTGGTTTCCGTTTAGTAGGATTCCCTGGTTAAATTTAAACCAATAAGAATTAAAAAATTATAAAGATGGTATAATATCATAATTTAATTCTTCGCATATTTTTTTCCATATTTGGTCTTGAACATATAATTTTTCTCTGCTTTTTAAAAGTGGAAAATATTTTAAATATTCGTCTAAACCAAGTATTTGAAAGAATTTATATAATACATAACTATATGATAAGAAATTTTTCCTATCTTTCGGACAATGTTTTAAAAACGGTACTTGAATATTTCTAAACATATTACATAATTTATCCTCTAATTCTGGTGAGAATTGAGGTGTCGGAATTCCATTAATTCTATTTATAATGTAATTTATATGTTCATAGTATTTATTTATTCTCAATCTTTTTAAGATCTCTCTCATTTTACTATATGTTATTGTTTTAGTATCTAAAATTTTTTCTTTTTTAATTTCATTTAAAATTTTTTCAAATATCTCATCTGGAATATCAGTGCTTTCTTTTCCCTGAACTTGATTACACCATTCTCTAAAATGATTTATTCTTTTATAACTAAAATGTGATGTATCTTTTGTATTTTGTTTTAATATTGGTCTATTTTGTTCTACTAATAATAATTCTTGATAACCACAATTATTACATATCATTATAGCATCATGTTGATAACATGTCATTGATGTATTACAAACTCTACATATTTCTATTTCGTCTTGTTCTATTTTTTTAATATGTTGATTATTTATAATAGAAAGATATTCATCTACTAATTTACTTTTATCGTTATTATTTTGTATAATAGGTTGTTGTATATTATTTGGTAAATTTTTATCTATATTTCTATTTAATGCTTCAAGAACATTATATGTTTTCTGTTTATTTTCAGAATTTGTAGATATCAATTTGGGTATATTATTAGTAGATATATTAGTATTTATAGATTGTCTTTCAATCATTTCATAATATTTAAATAAAATATCGCTTGTATTATTATAATAATCTATTTCATCAAAATTATCTAATTCTTTTAATTTATTATTAATATTAATTATATTTTCTTTAATTTTAATATTACTACTCCATAAAGAATTATATAATTCCTTATTATCTGTATTTTTAATACTTTCTATTTTTTTTAATATATTATCATAATCTTCATTATATTTTTTTAATAAGGATATATTATTATCTTTTTCTGTATTTTTTGATATAAATTTTTTTATCATTTTATTATGCATCGCATCCAATGTTATATTATCTTTTATATCATTATTAATGTTCTTTTTTTTAGAACATTTTTCTTTAAACATTTTTTAGTCATAATCTTGAATATTATATTATTTTTATATACTATTTTTAACAATGTAATATTATCAAACATTTTTTTTCTCCTATTATAGTATAAAGAATATAGCATAAATGGGTGGTGGTCTTCTTCAGTTGGTCGCCTATGGTGCTCAAGATGTTTATTTAACTGGTAACCCTCAAATTACCTTTTTCAAAGTAGTTTATCGTAGACACACTAATTTCGCTATGGAAGCTATTCAACAAACATTTAACGGATTAAGTGCTTATGGAAATACTGTTACATGCCAAATCTCTCGTAATGGCGATTTAATACATCGTATGTATTTACAGGTTGATGTTCCCGCTACTGATGGTACAGATAAATATGTTAATTATTTAGGACCTAGATTAATCAATAATGTAATTATTGAAATTGGAGGTCAACAAATTGACAAACATTATTCTGATTGGTTATACATCTGGAATGAATTATCTCTTCCTATGGGAAAACAATATGGATATGATACTATGGTAGGTGCCGACAGTGATCTCACTTCTAAAGGAACTACATTATACATTCCTTTAGAATTCTGGTTTTGCCGCAACATCGGTCTTGCTCTTCCTTTAATTGCTCTTCAATACCATGAAGTTAAAATCAAACTTCAATATGAATCAGCCGCAAATTGTATGGTTTCCGGAACTGCACCTGCTTTAGGTTCTGCTAATCTATGGGTTGATTACATCTTCCTTGACACTGATGAAAGAAGACGTTTTGCACAAGTAAAACACGAGTATCTTATTGAACAATTACAATTCAGTGGAGATGAAAATATTACATCTTCTAGTACTACTCGTGTAAAATTAAATTTTAATCATCCTTGTAAAGAACTCATATGGGTTGCCAAAAAAACAGAACAAGAATATTGGTATAATTATACTAATAGTAACACTTGGAATATGTCCGATCCTGGATTAACTCTTGATGATAGATCTGCATTAACAAGCGGAAACTTTGGTAATTTTGGTGCTTTAACTGCTACTAATCACATGGCTAGTGTTATACCTTCAATGACTGCTTCAAATCCTTTCGGTACTTGTTTATTACAACTTAATGGAAATGATCGTTTTGCTTCAAGAAACGGAAATTATTTCTCATTAGTCCAACCTTATCAACATCATACCTCTATTCCTCTTAACAAAGGTATCAATGTATACAGTTTCGCATTAAAACCCGAGGATCATCAGCCTTCTGGATCATTAAATATGTCCCGTATTGATACAGCAGTGCTTTCTCTTGAAGTTAAAAAACCTTATATTAGACCGGATGGAGCTTCTGCTTACGAAGAAGCTAATTATACTGGTGTTAAAATATTTGCTATTAACTACAATGTCCTTCGTATCTTATCTGGAATGGGTGGTCTTGCTTATTCCAATTAAGTTAATTAATAATCTTAGTTATTTTTTAAATAAAAATATCAAACATTTTTTTTCTCCTATTATAGTATAAAGAATATAGCATAAATGGGTGGTGGTCTTCTTCAGTTGGTCGCCTATGGTGCTCAAGATGTTTATTTAACTGGTAATCCTCAAATTACCTTTTTCAAAGTAGTTTATCGCAGACACACTAATTTTGCTCTAGAATCTATCCAACAAACTTTCAATGGAAATCCCGGATATGGACAACGTGTTACTTGCCAAATTTCTCGCAATGGCGATTTAATCAATCGTATGTATTTAGTTGTAGATATGTCTGGTAATACTGATGTATTATGCCCTTTTTTCGGTCTTCGTTTAATGAACTATGTAGAAATTGAAATTGGTGGACAAAAGATTGACAAACACTATTCTCATTGGATGTATATCTGGAATGAACTTTCTCTTCCTCTATCTAAACGTGATGGATACAATGAAATGGTTGGTGCCTATGGTGGTGCTATTAATTCAATATTATATATTCCTCTTGAATTCTGGTTCTGTAGAAATGTTGGACTCGCCCTTCCTTTAATTGCTCTTCAATATCATGAAGTTAAAATTAACATCAACTTTGAAACTGCTGAAAATTGTAAAGGAAGTGAAACTGCTTTATCAATGACAACACTAAATGCTTCTCTATGGGTAGATTATGTCTTCCTTGACACTGATGAAAGAAGACGTTTTGCTCAAGTTACCCACGAGTACCTTATTGAACAACTTCAATTCACTGGACAAGAAGCTGTAAGCTCTGCTAGCATAAAACCTAAACTTTCTTTCAATCACCCTTGTAAAGAATTAGTATGGGTTTCATCTACTAAATCTGGAGCTACAGTTGATGTTATAAATAATAACTGGTTCAACTATACTACCAATTCATCAAATGTATTCACATTACCAGCAACATACGAGACTATTGGTTCTGCTCTTAAAAATTCATCAATTGATTCTAAAAATCCTATTAAAACTGCTAAATTAGTTCTTAACGGCAATGACAGATTTTCTGAAAGAAATGGCTCATATTTCAATTTAGTCCAGCCTTACCAGCACCATGAGAATATTCCTACTAATGCTGGAATCAATGTATATAGTTTCTCATTAAAACCCGAGGATCACCAGCCTTCAGGATCATTAAATATGTCCCGTATTGATACATCTGTTCTCAATCTTACAATGAATGAATTATCATATGATGATACATATTCAAAAACTAGCTTATATGTATATGCTGTCAACTACAACGTTCTTCGTATTCTCTCGGGTATGGGTGGTCTTGCTTATTCCAATTAAGCTATTTAACATCTTATTTTTTAAATAAAAATATCAAACATTTTTTTTCTCCTATTATAGTATAAAGAATATAGCATAAATGGGTGGTGGTCTTCTTCAGTTGGTCGCCTATGGTGCTCAAGATGTTTATTTAACCGGTAATCCCCAAATTACCTTTTTCAAAGTAGTTTATCGTAGACACACTAATTTTGCTATTGAAGCAATTGAACAAACCCCAACAGGTAATAACTCATTAGGTTCTCGCATAAGTGTTCAAATCACTCGTAATGGTGATTTAATCAATCGCGTATACTTCAATGGTGTAATTAAGAATAGTAGTGATAAAGCATATGCTCTTGTGCCTAATTTCGGTCAAAAATTATTAAAAACTGTTGAAATAGAAATTGGTGGTCAAAGAATTGATAAACATTATTCTGAGTGGTTATATATTTGGAATGAATTAACTCTTTCACCTGGTAAAAAAGAAGGCTATAGAGCTATGGTTGGTGCCGATAAATATAACAGATGTATTAAATTAAACGCTGGAAAATCATATGAATTATATGTTCCTCTTGAATTCTGGTTCTGTAGAAATGTTGGTCTTGCTCTACCTTTAATTGCTCTTCAATATCACGAAGTTAAAATTAATATTGAATATGAATCGGCTATAAACATGTTTGATACTCAATCATTCAATTATACTGATGTAGATGATAACGCTGAAGAACCTATTTCTAATAGCGATGGAGATACTTATTATAAATCTGCTGACAAATTATCTTTAGATAGTGGAAGAATATGGGTTGATTATATTTTCCTTGATACAGATGAAAGAAGACGTTTTGCACAAGTTACTCACGAGTACCTTATTGAACAACTTCAATTCACTGGATCTGACACAGTATCAAATGGTGCCGAATCAATGAAAAGTCTACGTATGAATTTTAATCATCCTTGTAAAGAACTCGTATGGGTGACTAAAAAGAATGCTCCCGGTGTTCACTGGAACAATTACTCATCTGCTAATCTTAACACAAGTGGTGGAGATGGCAACAACTATTTAGAATCTACTAATCCTACTGTTAAATCTAAAATGGTTCTTAATGGCAACGACAGATATGCCGAGCGCCCCGGTGATTATTTCTCAGTTGTTCAACCATATCAACATCATGAGAATACACCTGACCAGTTCCATCAGGGAATTAACGTTTATTCTTTCTCAATAAAACCCGAGGATCACCAGCCTTCTGGCACACTTAATATGTCCCGTATTGACACAGCTGTATTATCAATTGCCACCACTTTACCAGGAACTGTTACTACAGGAGCTATCTCTATCTTCGCTGTTAACTACAACGTCCTCCGTATCCTCTCTGGTATGGGTGGTCTTGCTTATTCAAATTAAACATCATTCTCGTGTTATTTTTTCATTTTTAATTAAATATTAAAAAGATATGCATACTAGTGACATTGTTATTTTAAGTATATGAAAGTTTAGCAATATGGTTGTATACTTATCAATATACTTATACAACCATATCGTAATAAGACTATATCCATTTATAAAAAATATATAAAGATAACACACATATAGTATATGTATGAAAAGAATGGATATTATCAAACTGTTCATGGATAATGAAGAAAATATTGAAATTAATATAAAAGGTACTATTGATGAACCTTTATTTCAAGCAAATCAAATTGGAAAATTATTAGGACTTAAAAATATTCGCGAAACTATTAAAAATTTAGATGAGGATGAAAAGGTAGTCAGTAGTACTGACACCCTTGGTGGTAATCAAAATGTAATATTCCTTACAGAAATAGGTTTATATCGTCTTCTTGGAATGTCTCGTAAAGAAAAAGCAAGAAAATTTCAAAAATGGATTGCTACAGTTGTAAAAGAGATTAGATTAAATGGTAAATATGAATTAGAAAAATCTCTAAAAGAAACAATTGATAATCATAAAGCAGAATTAGAAAAACAAAGACACGACCTTTTAATTAATGACTGGGTAAAAATACCAGGTGTTTATATTGGAAAAGTAAAAGAATTTGATGATACAAATTATATTATTAAAATTGGTTATACATGTGATATTAAACAACGTTCAAAAGATAATAAAAAAGATTTTGGTAATTTTATTTTATTAGATTTTTTTGAATCAAATAGGGCTAATTTATATGAAGAATCATTATTAAAAAATCAATTTATATCACAATATGCTTATAAAGAAGATATTAATGGCAAAATTTCAACAGAAACATTTTGTATTACAAAAGATATTTATAGAGATATACAACAAATTGCTGTTAAAAAACAAAAAGATTATCAAGGATTTACAGAAGAACACTACTTTATATTAGCACAACAAGAAAATGAAATCAAAAGAATTAAAGAACAAAAAGATTTAGAATTATTACAATTACAAAGATTACAAGAACAACATAATTTACCTATTACAATTATTAAAGAAAATAATGTACCTTTTAAACAAGAAATTAAAAAAATAAAAACAAATGGAAGAAAAATTCAAAAATATACACCAGATGGTAAATTAGTTAATACTTTTACAGGTTTAACTAATGCTATTAGAACAGATGTTAGTGAGAATTTATCAGAAGGAGGACTAAAATTTGCTATTAATAAAAAAATAGAATATAGAGGACATAGATGGGTTTATTTAGATAAAGAATTACCAGATAATACTATTCAAGATATTGGAGAAAATAATACAACAATTAGAAGAATTCCTATTGATTTTATAGCGATGTTAGATATTGATAATAAATATATCATTAATGTATTTGAAAGTCAAAGTGAAGCAGCAAAAAGCAGACATCTATCTACAACAAGTAGTATATATAATTCTATTAAAAATAATGCATTATGTAAAGGTCATCGTTTTAATTTTTTTAGTAAATGCACAGAAGAACAAAAGAATAAATATTTAGAAAATAATAAATTACCAGAAAATAATAGAAAATTTAATTCTAAAAAAGTTAAACAAATAAATCCTATCACAAATGAAGTGATGGAGATATATAACTCATTTACAGAGCTTCGCTCTAAATTACAAATTGGACCAACAAAAATCAAACAAGTTATTAAAGATGATGAAGTTTATAAAGGATATAAATGGTCTTATTAATTTATTTTTTCATGTCATATATAGTATGGATACTATCTATACTATTATATAGTATAGTTAAATATTTAAACCCTTCTTTTTAACTTTTGCTTTTGAAAATAAAAGTTGATATAAAGTTATATCATTTTATATATAAAAATGCATACAGAAATACTTAATATAATTGATATAATAAAAAAAAATCCTATTACAAAATTATCAAATACATATAATAATAAATTACTTACAAAAATTAAAGAGACTTTTACAGAAACAGAACAACAATTATTTATATCAAGCTTTTATTTATATTTAAACTGTAATAAGGACGATTTTGTAGTATCTTTAGATGATATATGGGAATGGTTAGGATTTAGTCAAAAGATAAGAGCTAAAGAATTATTAGAAAAATCATTTAAAGAAGGTATTGATTATTCATTTGCTGAAACAAGCGAATCAAAAAAAGATAAATCTTTACTTTCTTTGAAAAGAAAGCAAAAAGAAGGACGAGGTGGTGCTAATAAAATTACAGTTCTTCTTACTGTAAAATGTTTTAAACTACTTTGTATTAAATCAGGAACAAAAAAAGCAAATGAAATACATGAATACTTTATTAAATTAGAAGAATTGCTTCAAGATACGATTTTAGATGAATGCGAAGAAGTCAAATTACAATTGGAAAATAAAAACCAAGAAATAAAAAAACAATTAGAGAGTAAGGATAAAGAACATAATGAAAAATTAAATAAAAACTTCAAAAACGCTTTCAATAAACAGAGTGTTGTTTATATTATGAAATTACAATCTTTTGATGATGGCACATATATTATTAAAATTGGAAAAACAGAATATTTAACAGATAGAACAAGTAAGATTGCATCTTTGTATTGTAATAAAGACCAATTAGTAATAATGAGTGTATATCCATGTGAAGATAATAACAACTTTGAAAAGTTTTTACATAGTAATCCATATATTTCTCAATATAAATATACTGAATTGATTAATAATAAGGCAACATCAATTGAAACATATCGTATCAATGATATTAATTATGAAAAAATTAAAAGAATTATAGATAATAACATATATAAATATAATGGTAAAAATATAGATACTATAAAAGAAAATAACAAATCATTAGAATTACAACTTAAAATAAAAGAATTAGAATTAAAAGAAAAAGAGATAAGTCTTATTACTAATGAGCCTGAATTATTTAGATTATTATGTAAAATTAAAGAAAAGGAAATTGAATTTAATAATAAACTCTATGAAAACCCAGAGTTTTTTGATAAACTTAATGAACATTATAAATTAAGACAAACTATACCATTTAAAGATGCTATTGAAGACAATTATATTCAAGAAGTTGTTAATATTCCAATCAATATTCCTATTATCATACCTAGAGAAACTCAAAATACACCTATTATTAACAATAATATAGTAAAAAAGAGAGAAATTAAAGATTGTGGTCATTATGTTCAAGTATATGATGGAAATGATACAAACAATTTACTATATGTTTATAATGGTATTACAGATGCAACAAGAAATATGGAAGGAACTTCATTTACAAGTATTAAGAATGCATGTAAGAAAAAAGAAATTTATAAAGGTTATAGATGGCATTTAGTAAATAGAAATGATCCAAATTCAAATGAAGTTAAAGATATTGGAAGTTCTATTACACCAAGACATAAACTAGAAGGATTTATAGCAATGTTAAATAATGATATGACAGAAGTTGAAAAACTTTTTATAAAGCAGAAGGATGCGGCAACTTTTATTGGACAAACAGTATCAGCGATGAGCAGAGCGGTTAATTATAAGACTATATTATCAAATAAATATTTCATATTATGGGATATGGTAGAAGAAAAAATTCAAAATAAATATTTAGAGACTAATGAATTACCAATTATTACAGAGAAGCTAAAAGCAAGAAAAATTTATCAAATAAACCCTGATACTGATGAAATAGTTAAAGTTCATCTTTCACTTTCTGATTTAATTAAAGAATTAAAAATAGCACCTAAAACTATTAAAAGACATTGTAAAAACAATTCAATCTATAATGGTTATAAATGGAAAATTATTTAAGTCTTATTTTTTTATGAAGAGTACATAATTTTTATTTTTCAAATTTTTAAGAAAGTTATATATATTTTAGAAAATATAAAATTATGTACTTTCTACAATAAGGTGTTTATACAAAATTTTCATTAAATAAATCTACTAATGAGATTATTAAACATTAGATACAATATCAAAATTAGACATTGTAACAATTGTTCCTTCTTTTTTATTATTTTTTTTACTATCATTATCTGTATCATTATATAAATTATATTTTTCATATTTTGAATTATTTTTATTTTTTAAAACTTTTAGTTTTATCAATTCAAGTTCTTTTTCATTATTTAAAATGTTCTTTTTAATTTCAGCATTATTTTTATTTTTTAATAACTCTATATTTCTTTTTTGTTTCATTTTTTCCAATTTAATATCAAAACTATGTTTAAATTGTTGTAATTTAACCTTATCATCGTTTCTAATATCTTCTATTAAATTTACATTTTCATTAACTTCTTTATTATATTCTTTTAATTTATTTGTTAATTCTTTAAATGTTTCATCATCTATTTCTCTATTATTGGATTTAAACATTTTAATAATATCAATTTGTTTATCATAAAGAATTTTATATTTTACTATTATATTTTGATAATTTTTAAGTTTTTCCATAATTTCTCTATAATTTTTAAAACGTACTATACTACTTAAAATTGTTATAACTGTACCTAATACAAGCATTAAAATATTTATAGATAATGTAAAAACATCTGTATCAATAATTAGGTTATTTTCATTATTTCTTAAATATTCTGTTAATGTTAATCGCGCTGCTTCAATAAAAGTAGATATTGTAGATAAAATCATAATAGTTAGAGATATTGTATTATATTTGTAACATATTCTATCATATTTAACGCTTAATATAAATAAATTTTTATCAAGTTTTTCTTTATATTTAAAAATTTTTCTTATAAGAGGATCTTTCTTATCATATTCATCATCGTCTTCTTCTACATTATATTTTAAATTATATTCATTTGAAGTAGTTCTAGAAAATGAATTATTATTATTAATTAATAATGGAGATGATGGAATTGTTATACTTGGAGTATTTAAATCAGGGTTTTTATATTGATTATTATCAGATATAGATGTTTTTTTATTAATCATACTAGTATTGATAAATTCTGGTTTATTATATTTTAATATAGGAGTAGTAATTGGAATTTTATTTTCATTAGAAAAAGTATTAATTGTATAATTTTCTTGTTTTTTATTGTTTTTTGGTATTTGCGGAATATTTGTATTATTAATAATTGACATATTATCATTTGATTTTTCTGATTTTATTGAAAAACTATTACCCGATATGGTATCTTCTTTATCGGAGATATTTGATGTATGAGTATTTTCTAATAATTTTGATATATTTTTAATATTAAAATTTTTCATAATACTATTGAATAATAGAAATATATTATTATTGTATATATTATAATTTTTATAATAAAATTATAGAATAATATATTACTTCTTTCCAATATAAAATTTATATAATCATATTTATACTTATTACATGATCTTTCTAAATATTTATATTTTCCAATATCGCCTTTTGTATAATAATGTTCATTATAATAATAATCTATACATCTCCATTTTTTTTGGATTAGTTGTTTTTTTGTAAATTTATTAACATCATATTTAGATACATCATAATATATACTATTTATATTGAATAGTATTATACATAATACAATAATACATAATAATTTTATATAATTCATAATGAGAATGATAATAATATTATATAGAAATGATCAATTTTTTTCTATTATATTAAAAAATTTGATCATTTTTAGTGATTAATATTATCAAGATAATCAAAAATCTAATTATGAAATGTTCTGGAGATTGTTTGCAGGATACATGTAAAAGATTTATGAAAAAAAAACATATTAATTATTTTCATATTGCTTCAATTGATGCACAAAAATCTAATATGCATAAAAATTTTGGAGCCGTAATAGTATATAATAATAAAATAATAGGAATTGGACACAATCATTCTATTGATTATTATACCAGAACTCACAATTATATTAATAAAGAAAGAAAAATTCTACAAAATGTTCATGCTGAAAATGACGCAATTATAAATGCTATAAAAAATGGTAATAAGAAACTTCTATCAAAGAGCGATATATACATATCAAGAATTCTAAATGACTATGATAGTTATGAAGAATTTAATTTTCAAACATCACCCCCGTGTGAAAAATGTAGAAAATTAATTGAAAAATATAAAATTAAAAAAGCATATTATATGAATTAAAAAGATTCTTTTGTTCCACCAAAATATAGTTTTCCAAATTTATTTTCAATCATAGTTTTCATAACATTTTTATCATCATAAAAAACATTAGTTAATAATCTACCATATTTATCAAAACCAAGACATTCAATTTGTACAATTTTTTCTAATATTAAATCTTTAAGGAAATCTCTTGCTAAAATAGCTGCTTTTTTTTCTTCGGGATTTTTTGTTCTTATTTCAGGAGTATCAATTCCATAAATTCTACAGTTCCATTTATTATATTCGTCTTTATGTTTGAATATAACAGTTATAGTATCTCCATCATATACTTTAACAACTTTTGCTGTTTTTATAAGACCTTCTAAAGTAAATTTATTAATATTTTTACAATCTAAAGATAGTAATTCTTCAATTTCTGTCATCTAATATTATTAAATATTTATATTATGTAGATATGGTAATAACCAATAAAACTGCTAAATGTATTAGAAACACAAGTACATGGTCTAAATTAAAAGCTGAATATAAATTTGATACATCATCTTTTAATAAAAATACTATTAATGCTAATTTGGCTTTAATATCTCCTAAAATGAATGTAATGCTTAAAAAAATAAAAGAATTAGATGAAAAAGATCTTAGAGATACTGGAACATTAAATAAGCATATTATATATAGTGATGTTGCGGGTGTGTATGGTGCTAAAATGATAGCATCTGTATTGATAGCTGATGGATTTAATCTTGTATATAATAATGGTTTAAAAATGATAGATAATAAAGATCTAGAAAATGATAAATCTTTTGCCTTATTAACAACATCAACAGTTTATAAAAAACCATTAACAGTTGGTTTGAAAAAAAATATTTTACAAGAATTAAATAAACGCCCCGATAATATTTTTGGCAAAAATATACGTTTTTTAGTATTAGACAGTGGTTTCAAGGAAGGTATAGATGTATTTGATGTTAAATATATTCATTTATTAGAACCATTAATAACAAAATCAGAACAGACACAAGTAATTGGAAGAGGAACACGATATTGTGGTCAAGCGGGTCTTCCTTTTATACCTTCTAAAGGTTGGCAATTAAATGTTTTTAGATATAATATGATGTATAATGATGATGAAAGTGTTCATCAATTATATTTAAAAAATAGCAATATAAATATAAGTTCTTTGAATTTTACAGCAGATATAGAAGATTTATTAATTGCTAGTGCTGTTGATATTCCATTAACAGAAAACATACATAATTTTAAAAATAATAGATTTATTAAAATGACTAATATATTAAATAAATCAGATAAATCTACTAAAAAAGATAAGAATTTTATTTTCAATATTATTAAAGGAAAGATTTTTACAAATGATAAAAAAATTGATTGTAAAAAAGGATGCTCCGATGATTTAGAAAATATAGATAATGGTTTATTAATTGTTGCTGCACTTCATATTGAAAAACCAGAATTAACTAAAGCATTAAATGATAAAAATTCTAAAGAACTATTATGTTCTTTAATTTCTAAAGAAGCTCAATTTTGTAATACTATTAATACCCTATTAAAACAACCTATTAAATTTTTAAAAATATATGAAAAGGATATATCAAAATCATTAGAAATATATAGAAGAAAATATTCAATACATAAAAATAACTATAAAGATGCAGTAAATTTTATAAATATGTTCAAAGATTTAGAATATAAAGCCGAACCTCCTAAAACTAAATTAAATTATATAGATTTAAATAATTATATAAAAAAACATTTTAAAGCATATATATGGGATAAATTAGAGATTAAAAATAAATGTATTGAAAATAATAATGAATCATCTATAATTAAATATACAAATACACAAAAATTTGTTAAAGATTTTTTAACACCAGAATCACCATATAAAGGATTTTTATTATATCATAGTGTTGGTTCTGGTAAAACATGTACAGCAATTGCTACAGCAACATCTACATTTGATAAAATGGGTTATACTATTTTATGGGTAACAAGACATACATTAAAAGAAGATATATGGAAGAATATGTTTGATAAAATATGTAATGTTATAATTCAAGAAAAAGTTAATAAAGGATTAAAAATACCGTCTACTCGTGGAGAAAGAATGAAATTATTAGGAGAAAATTGGATACAACCTATATCTTATAAACAGTTTACAAATATGATACAAGGAAAAAATAAATATTATGAAGAAATGGTAAAACGTAATGGTAAAGAAGATCCTTTTAAAAAGACATTAATAATAATTGATGAGATACATAAAATATATAGCAATTCTTTGTCAACTTTAGAAAAACCAGATCCGCAAGTTTTACAAACTATGATACAAAATTCATATGATAAATCTGGTAAAAATTCTTTAAAATTATTATTAATGAGTGCCACACCTATAACAGAAGATACAATGAGTGTTATTAAAATACTTAATTTAATGATAGAAAAAAAACAGCAATTTCCAGAAGATTTTAACGAATTTAAAAAAAATTATTGTAAAGATGATGGTATATTTACAGACGATGGTGCAATTAAATTTTTAAATAATTCTGCAGGACTTGTAAGTTATATTGATAGATCTAATGATGTTAGTCAATTTGCCTATCCTATTATAAATGATATAATAGTTAAATTAGATACTGTGAATAAAAAAAATGAGGTATTAGAAGATCTTGAAAATAAATTAATAGATCTGGATGAAGAATTATTCAATAATAAAAATTTAAATAAAAAAGAGATTAAAGAGATTAATAAAGATATAAAAGAAACTGTTAAAAAAATAAAAAAAATTCATAAAGAAACTAATAAAAAATTAACAATAATAGATCATATTAATAATTGTTTTGATAAAGAACCTAGAGAAATAAAAAGAAAATCTGTAAAAAAAATAATAGATTGTCCAAGTGGTAAAATAATAAATCCTAAAACGGGAAGATGTATTAAGGATCCAAGTATTGTTAAAATAAAGATATGTCCTGATGGTAAAATAATAAATCCTAAAACAGGCAGATGTATAAAAATAAAAGTTTAGTTTATCGCGTTATTATTTTTATATTTATAATAAAATATTGATTATAGATTATGTATTATTTACTTTATTCATTTATATTATCATTAGTATTCTTTATGATTATTCAATATGTTGAAAAAAATAAGAGACTTAATACAGAAGATGAATATGATGTTAATGTTCATTTATTTACTATGAATAATTTAGTAGTATTCTTTATGATATTATTATTAAATACTATTATATTTTATTATATATTAGATAATGGAGATGACACAGATATAATGGGTATTTTTAATATGGGTTTTGAAGATAATATGAAAAAAGATACAAAGAAAGAGATTAAAATAAAGAATAGTTCTAAAATAGACCCTACAATGTTAAAAAGGATCAATGATCCTATAAAACATGGTTTTGAACCAACGAGTGATAATGAAAAATCTGATGATAATATATACGATAGTGATGACACAAGTGATAGTTCAGATGATAATTCAGATTATGAGAGTGAAACAAGTTCTGTACACGTAAAAAAATCTAAAAAATAAATGTCTATAACGTATATATATAATAACCATATTATGAAATTAGAATTAAAAAAATTTGATCCTACTAATATAAAAAATGATTCTGTTGTGGTTTTTATAGGAAAAAGAAATACAGGTAAATCATTTTGTATGAAAGATATTTTAAATTATCATCGTGATATACCAGTTGGAGTTGTTATAAGTCCTACTGAGAAAGCTAATGGTTATTTTGAAAAATTTATACCTAAGATGCTTATATATGACGAATGTGAAGAAAAAACAATTAAAAAATTTTTAGACAGACAAATTAATATTAGCGGACAGAGAAAATTAGAGATGCAAAGAGGAGGGGTTTCTTCTATAGATCCTAGAGCTTTTTTAATTTTAGACGATTGTCTTTATGATAAAAAATGGCCATCTGATAAAAATATACGTTCTATATTCATGAACGGAAGGCATTATAAAATCTTCTTTTTAATTACAATGCAGCACGCTCTTGGATTACCTCCTGTTTTGCGTTCAAATGTAGATTATGTTTTTATATTCAGAAATAATATCATGAAAGAGCGTGAAAAAATATATCATCATTATGCTGGTATGTTTCCTACATTTGATGCTTTTAATCAGGTTATGAATCAGACGACAGAGAACTTTGAGTGCCTTGTAATAGATAATAAGGTTCAGAGTAATAAGCTAGAGGATCAGGTGTTCTGGTATAAGGCAAGTGAAACTAATTTTAGGATGTGTTCTAATGAATTATGGGATATGCAGTCTTTAGAAGACCAACGCAGAGCGATGGGAATAATAGATGAAGATCAAGAAGAAGAACCGTTTGATATGGGGGTTTTTAATAAGAAGAAAAACGGTAAAGTTATTAAAGTAAATAAAACACATCATGGTCGTAGATAATATATAAGTATAATAGCTTATTATATTATAAATATGGAAATAACTATAAATAGAACTGTTGTTATATCTTTAGGTACATGTTTGATAGCATATAATCTAATTTTTTACGGTTTATTTGTTTATTTTATATACTATAAAAATGTTTTAACACCTTAATAATCTTTTATTTATATTACAATATATAGTAAAACTCATATCATTTATGGTAATGATAAAATAAGAGGAGTGTTGTTAATTTTGGAGTAGATATGAAACTAATCCATTATATTATAACCTAAAAATTGTGTAAATTTTTTAATATAATTTAAAATTATAATTTTAATGAGTAGCTATAATAAAAACCGAGTAGAAATATTAATATATGAGCAGTTATAAAAATATTTTATAAAAACTATATAAGACTATACATCTATATATGTTATAGATTATAATGAATAATATTATAAGTAATTCCGATGAACATAATAAACTATTAGAATTTTTAGATAATAAAGTTACTAATAAAGAGCAAAAAAAATTTGTAACTGATTTTTATATGATATTTTTTACCAATTCTATATATGTAGTTAATAGTGTAACAATTAGAAAATGGATACAGTATTATAATAATTTTAATTTTAAAAGATTTTTTGAAGATTATCTTAAAGAAGATATTGATTATTGTGTTTATAAAAATAAAACAGCAAATGAATATATATTCACTCTTAAAGCCTTTAATAAAATGCTCATTAAATATGATAGTGAATTAGTATTATGCTCTTATTTATCACAATTAAAAGATGATATTAATGAATATTATCTTATTTATAAGGACAATTTACATAATATTGAAAAAAATAAACTATTAGAAGACCATGAAAGACTATCAGATAATAAACGATCTGTAATTTATATTTATAATACTGACATTCGTAATAAAAATAAAACACCTATATTAAAAATAGGGCTTACTGATAATTTACAAGAAAGAGTGAAATCATACACAACATCGCATCCCAATGGTGTAATTGTTTATCAAGAAGAGATTTTTAAATCTAGCTTAAAATTTGCTGAAAAATGGCTACATCATTTATTAACAGAAGCAGGATATCTTGTAAAGTCAGAATGTTTTGAGCTTCCAGTAGATGAAGCTATTCTATGGTTAAAACATGTTAATTCTTCACTAAAATTAACAAAGTCAGTTAATAGATATAATAATCTTTCAGAAATTGTAGGCAAAGAATTATATCTAATTGATAATGTTATTTCAGATAAAAAAATACTACATTATGATATGTCTGTTCAAACAGATGCTATTATTGAAGAAATAGAAACTAATAATGAAGAAGATATTAAGCCTTTTAGAATTAAAAAAGAACCTCCTAAAAATATTGAAAACTTTAATAATTTTATTCAAAAATGCTGTATAATTGATAAAGAAGCTCAAGTATCTTCGGTTGATATTATAGGAAAATATCGTATTTGGGCTAGAAATTCATCTAAAGAGGTATATTTAGATCTTTTAGATTATCTTAAAGACATTTTTAAACCTATTAGACTTCAAATACAAGATAAAGAAGGTGTTGTAAATGGTTATGCGGGTGTTAAATTAATTTCAGAAGAACCATATATTCCACCTGTATCACCAACAAAATATGAAACATTTCTATTCAATAATTGTGTATTATCACCAAGTAATAAAGTTCTATTTGCTGATGTTAAAAAAGAATATATAGCATGGCAAAAAAGAATAAATGATATTGATGTAAGTGATACTGAAATAAAAGGTCTTAAAGAATTTCTTAATGAATCTAAATTATTGTTAAAGGCTAATGTATGGTGTGATAGTGGTAATGGTTCTGGTTATTATGGATTTTCACTCAAAAAAGATATACCATATGTTAAGATGATGAGAGGTGCTACTGCCAAAACTGTTGAAAAAGTAGATATTGTATCAAATGAAGTAGTTAATTCATGGAGTACTATAGCTAAAGCAGCACAATTTGAAAATATTCCATCCGCAAAGCTTAGCAGAATGTGTAAAAATAAACAAGTAGTTAATGATATTTATTATTACAGAGCTATATAATTTCAAACTGGTCGTTTTCATTTTCTTCTTTAGATTTTGTTGATAATTTTATAATAAGTTTATGTAAATTCTTATTTTCTTCTTTTAGCATTTTGTTCTTATATTTTAATTTATTATTATTTGTATTTTGTTTTTCTAACTCATATTTATTATCATATAGATTTTTAATAGCATATTCATAATAATATTTATATCTATTGCTTATATTATTATCGCATAATGTAAATGGATAATTATTAAACATTGTTTATTATTTATGAAATAATAATGTTCAATTTTTATATGTATATAGATGTTATTCAATTTTTAAAGCATTAACAAATAAGTCAAGGCATGTATCATTACAATATAATCCGCAAATATCACACTTATTTACATATATACTAAGACAAATCTCGCAGATATTTTTATTAGTATCCATATATTTTACTAACGGATTCTTATTACAATATCTGTTAGTACAGTTCATAGTTATATGTAAATATGGACTTTATTTTATCATTTTTTTGTTTTATATCCAATATATAATAGTAATATTATGAAAAAAAGATCCATATCATCTTCAAAAATGTCATCTAATTTAGTTTTAAATAAAAAAATAAAAACAGAAGTAAATAATAAACAACATACCTATAATAATGACATAGATGGTCGTATAATATATTATAATTTAATAAAACAAATATTTTCAACAATTATAAATAAATGTTTTATAGTTCATGAATCACAATTATATTTAAATGATTATAATATTATTATTAAAGAGCAAATAGGTTCTAAAAGTATGTATGGAACAATATTTAAAGCAAATATTAATAATAAAAATGGTGCTTTACCATTAGAATTAGCTATAAAAGTAATACCAAAATTGACTGGAAATAAAGAATCTATAGAAAATGAAATAAAAGTATTAGAAATATGTACATATAATGTTTTAAAAAATAAAAGTATTAATTTACCTATAATGTATAATAATATAGATTGTAAAAAGCCTGATGTGCCCCTTATGTTTCTTAAAAATATTAATAATAAAAATTATCATATTCTATATATGGAGCTAGAAGATGGAGATCTAGATATGTTTTATAATAATTCTAAACCTATTAATTTCAAAATTTTAAAAAATGCTTTTATACAAATAATTTTAAGTATATATACATTACATATGTTA
>Ga0222715_10000741_pt1 | contig 32568 bp, 50 predicted proteins | sample C33_9DmetaG_FD_165056 | JGI IMG/M metagenome (GOLD analysis project Ga0222715, IMG submission 165056) | Estuarine water microbial communities from San Francisco Bay, California, United States - C33_9D | ecosystem: Environmental > Aquatic > Marine > Unclassified | place: USA: California...
TCTACGGTTTGATTGGAAGTATTGACAGCATCAATATTTATGCTTTGACTTCCTGCGGCCTCTGAGTCTATTACAAGCGCATCACCATTACCGTTCTGGTCTATGAAGATGCCGTTGCCGGTGCCAGCGTTGTAAAACCTTGCTACCCTTCCTGTAGCAGACGCATTTGTTACCGTAGCGTCAAGTGCAAACCCGGAAAAAGATGCGCTTGATGCGTTAATGGACATACCAGCACCACTAGTAAGGCTTCCAACGCCTAATGAAAGTGCGTTTCCGGTAGTCTCACTAGACGTTATAGTCTGGTTGCCGGTAACAGTGACAAGCCCGCTGTTTGCTACTCTGAATCTTTCAGACGCGGATGCGGGGAACACAACGAAATCATTACCTGCATTTCCAAACGCAGCGTTTCCTGTATTGTCAACGGTTTGAACAAAACAGTTGGCATCGGTACTTGTCGCAATATACCCTATATTGGATGTGCTGATATTCGCGTTCACCACCCCAGTTACAGTCAGCGCACCAGAGGCCAAAGTGCCTGTAGTGGACAGGTTTTCGTTGCCAAAGGAGATTGCACCAGACGCACTTACGATAGACCCAGAGGTTATCGTCATATCAGATGCGGCAACGACTGACGTGGTTCCTGCGAGAGTAGTAAACGTACCAGCACCCGGAGTTGTCCCGCCTATGGTTACACCGTCAATGGTGCCTGAATTAATGTCGATCCCGGTGACAGGAGTGGTTCCATCGAGCAGATCGTCAAGGCTGTCCAGGTTGGTATTTAACTTAGTACCCCAGGTGTCGTCAGATGCACCGACCTCTGGCTTGGTCAATCCGTAGGTAGTAGTAGTTGTATCAGCCATTTTGTGCCTCTATATTCCTGTCCAGCTTTCGCTTGCGTTAGTTATGTTAGTCCAAGTCTTACTTGCTACTGCCTGTGCAGCCCAGGCTTCTGCGCTCAGTTCCTGGTCGGTCCATGTAACCGCTCCGTCAGACTCCGCAGACCATGTATCGCTAGGTTCTGTATCGTCTTCCCACTTGTATCTAGCAGAACACGTTGTGCTAGAACTCAGCGACCTCGAGCAGGACGCGCTCTGCACCCTGTTCGCTATTGCCTCGAGTATAACAGATATCGAGACAGTTGATGACGCAGACAATACTGTTACAGCACTCGCTGTCGTTGCCAGGCTCGGGCTACTTGATGCTGCCCCAAGCCTTACACGCTCACCAGAGGCGGCAACAGAGGCTGCCGGCGCTACACTTGCGGACGCGTTCCTTACCGCTATCCCTACCGCCGTAACAGCAGCTGTGATTGCCTCTGCGGCAGATCCATTCTGGACCCTGACACCGTTAGCACTGACAGTAGCCGTTACTGTGTCTGCGACTGATGCGTTCTGTACCCGCAGGGCTGTAGCGGTAACACTTGACGCTATGGCCTCGGAGACGCTCCCAAGCTTAACAACCTGGGCTGATGCCGTTGTGGCTAACTGTCCTGTCGCGGTAGCCGCTGCAAGCCTTACCCTGGTAGCGTCAGCCTGGCTAACGACTGACGTTATGGATGTGGCTGATGACCCCTCGTAAACCTCAGGATAGCCATACTTTCCGGCGCTATATGCACCAGTGCCATATCCAAGACGTAATGCCATTAGTCTAGGGTGATGTCTAGGTCACCAGCAGGAATCCTAAATACGTCACCAGAGTCTATAGTCTTGCTTGCGCTGAGGGCCGCGTGGACAATCATAGTGCCGGCTGTAGATGCGTCCATAACACCGATGTGGGTGATAGTCCCCCAGCTTGCTGTGGCTGCGGTAAACTCAACGGCGCCGCTATTAGTGGCTAGGTTTCCTGAGACTGTCAGGGTTACGGATGTCCTGGCATAAGAACCGCCAGAGACTTCGGTCCCGGATCCGGTTTCGCCAGGATCGCTAGTAAATAGGCCTATGTACCAGGTTGTCGGCCTAGTGGCGGCATCACCAGTAAACAGCCAAGTGAGTGTAGTTGTTTCATAAGTATTTGTGAGGGACATTAGTAGCTCCTGATTTTAATCCTGAGGCCAGAACCGCCAGACTTAGCCTTCTTGCTCTGAGTGTTGATTGAAGACACAGCGCCAGCGTATAGCGTGCTCCAGATTTGCATCCTGGCATCATCTTTTAGGTATGGGGCTGACTGCAATAGGGCGCCATACAAGTAAACATCAGGATGACTGGCAAGTATCCAATTACTTGCGTTAGAGCCTGATAGCTTGGCGATACTGGCATAGTACAATAGTTCCCCGTTGTATGTTGTGTCAGGCGTTGGGTAAACCTCTATAGCCCCGCCGCTGATGGCGTAGTTCGTGGGGATGCCGCTTGAATCGTTGGTGTTCTGCCTGAGCTCAAGCATATCGTCCAGGGACATGAGTTCAAGCCTGGTTGAACGCTCTTCTAGGTGAAATCTTATCGGCTCTAGGAAGTCGCTAGGCAGTTCTGAGTACCTGGTGTCTATCTCAGCGGTAGACCGCTTCTCCATGTTGTAATGCCTGAGCTCACGCTCCATCTGGGCTTCTGCCAGGGAGATGAAATCAGGTATCACGGACGTCAGATCGTCCCTGTTCAGGAAGTCTGCAATGCTTGCCTTGAGTTCTGTGTATGTAGTTATAGCCATTGGTCCTACCCTGTGTCTGATCAGAGTATAGCACCAAACAGGCCACTATTTACGTTAGAGGGGGTTGTTATTTCTTGTTTAGGCCGTCCACTATTACCTGCCCTGCCCTCTGTAAGCCTTGAAGCTGCGCTTCTGGTCCTTGCTCATGGTGCTACGCTTGAGCGCACCGCCGCCGATAGATGTACCCTTGATGCCCTTGCCTTCCTGCATCATCTCGTATGTGCTTTGCTCTGATTTCTTCTTGGCCATTATTTATCATCATCCCTCTGCCTGGCCACGGCTCCACCCATAAGAAGGCCGCCACCTGCAGTGCTAAAAAAACGCTGCCCTGTCGGCGTATCTATCATGTGCTGCGGGCTTTCTAGTGGCCTAGTCTTGGCATTCTTAGCGAGCACTAGAGGCCCAATCTGGACTATCTGTTCAGCTGAATCTAAGGCATTACCAGTGGCCTTGTCGTAAAAGAATGAGTGCCTGTTTGGGTTCATTCCTACCTGGACCCATTCTGGGTCATTCATATATTGCCGTGCCATTGCCCTGGCATCTTCTGGGTCTACGTTACGCCAGTTGCCGTTCATTCTGGCAAATGGAGCCTTTGCCTTCTTCCCGGTAGCCACATTCAGTGCCGCCTTGGGGTTGCTGTTGAAAACAACATTGTCTAAGACCGCTGTCTTACCATATCCCAAGGATTTCCCTGAAACACCCGAACCTTCGTGCAGCGAGACAACCCAGGTGTTGTAGTTGTTGTAAGCAGGTATATCTAGCCTGGAGCCAACCATGGTCCCGTCAGGTATAGTCTTGTTCAGACCGATTATGCCCTTCTCGACTTTGTTAGAATCCAATGCTGCGCCCATTTCGTAAAATGTGGGCGTTTCTGGGACTTGAGTTATAGGCTCAATTGGATTGAGATTCCTGACAACGGCATCATATTCCGCCGAACTTATTAATCCTTGCTCTAATTCTTTAGCCGCTTGTGCAACATCTGGAATTTGATATTTCTTAAAGTCACCCTTGTTGGCTGCTCTCCAGGCCTCCCTCTGCTCGTCAGTTGGTAGGCTTGGCTTGATGTTTCGATTCTCTAACGCACTAGCCACGGCGTTAAATGTTTCGCTGTTTTCAAACCACCTCTCGCTTGATAGCAGCCCCTGCAAAAGCTCTGGATTGCGATTTGCCCAGAAGCTGGCTCCTGCCTCAGACAATGCGGTGTCTGGCACAAACGGAATGCCACGCCTTTTCTCTATCTCATCATACATCCAAGTGCCAAGGCCTTGCCTTTGGTAAGCTGGATCTATAGTGCTTTCAGATGAACGCAGGTATATATTGCCGGCAGGATCCACTTCCTCGTGAACTTTCATCGTTGCTCTTGAGAGCCCATTAGGGCTCTGCAACCCGTATGTTATAGCCCCATTACCTTGGGGGATTTCTATAATCTCTCCCAATCCTATGTCTTTTGGGTCTTTAAGTTTTAGATCAGCGGCTTTTCCGAACATTGATTTGGATGGAACGAACGGCAGCACACCTAGTGCGGTCAGTCCGTAATTCAATAAACCTCTTGACTCAGGCTGAGTCTGGTACATCCTTGCATCTGACAGTAGGCCGGCTGCATCTGCTATAACTGGAACCTGGGATAAAGCGATCCAGTCAAGGACAGCCTTCTTCATGTCTTGGCTTTGAGGATCTGGCGCCTGATAGGGTGACATGCCTATTCGGGCACGCCTTTCATTCCTGCGCTGTAGTGGTAGGTTGTTTGTGGCCATGCACCGGAGTCTAGCACATATTTTCTACGCTATGCCCTGAATGTTCCTGCGTATCGGGGCGCCCCAGACATGCCTGGGCTTGTACCCGACAGCTAGATATCTGAATGCATCAGCTGCGTGTGAGCACCAATCGTGGTGAGGTCTGCCCCTCCAGGCCTTGCCGTTCTCGTCCCAATCCCGGCGATACTGTCTGAGCGCGTCAATGCCTCTCTCGCACTTGTTGATGTCGAACCAGCACCTGTCGATCATGGTCCTGACCGCCTGTATCCCGTCCTCAACCGGGAGCATGGGAGCAACCTCGACCCCGTTAAGGCCTAGTGACTGCAGGACCTCCATCCGTGACTTGCCCGTCCCGAGTTCCTTGACCCTGACGTCATGCGGCAGGATGTGCTGCTCGTAGTTGTATCCCTTGTCCCTGAGCACGCTGACATAGTGGTCCAGTGCCAGGCCGGAGTTCTCATAGAAGTCGATTATGCGGATCTCTTGGCCGACATATTGCGCGAACCATATCGCAGTGGTATCAGCCATACCTAAGTCCCAGGCCGTGATTACTGAGGCCTGGCGGTCGTATGGGACCGCGGTGATACGGTCCACTGCCTGCAGCATCTCATGGGCGTAGTACGCGCCCTCTGTATGGATCAGGAAGTCTCCCTCCCAAATATGGGAGTAGATCTCAGGCCGCTTCTCTAGGTCTTCCTGACGCGCCTGCTCGAGGACGTCAGGGAACCAGGGGTTGTCTTTCCAGTTGCAGGAAACGATGTTACAGCTGTTCGGTGTGTTCACCCTGAACCGCTTGTGGGTCGCTGAATCCTTAGACTCTGGGTTCCAGGTTACCCAGATTTCAGAATTGTGCTCTCGGACAGTTGGTATAAGCTTTTGCCAGGCGGTTTCAGACACGTTCTCAGCTTCGTCAATCCAGCATATTAATATCCTGCTGCGGCTTTTGAGAGAGTCCACATTGCGCCTGAGTCCGGCAAAAGAGTAATTGATTCGCCCATCCACGCTGCGGATATATTTTTCTCCAACCTCGTAATAGGCTTTCAGCCATCCGACAGAGGATATAGCTGCTTTTATTTCTTCAAGGCTTGATTCATCGAGGCTGTTCAGATGCTCTCTGGCACACAAGATAATTCCCTCTTTCCCGGCGTTTCCCCATTGATAACCTTGAACAGCCGTCATTAAGGCAAAAGTTCTTGTCTTCCCAGATCCCCTGCCTCCATAAGCCGCACGATATCTGGCGGCTCCACTGAAAACGCGAGTTAGTTTTTCTGGTATATCAATCTGATTGTTCATTTTCTTCGGATGGTGGGATTCCGTTGATAATGATCTGTGTTGGAAACGCATCTCCACTTATGTCAATCTCTGTTTTTTCGGACCACTTTGCCTGGGTCTTGAGATAGAAGATAGCTGCACTTATATTCCCATCCCTGGCTTGCCTTAAAAGACCGCCTGCTATTGAGGCAATAGCTTTAGATTTCCCTTTTTTATAAGACGCAGAAACCTCTTCATCACGCTCTAGGATAGCCTGGAAAGTTCTGTGAGGTATGCCAAAGTAATCTGCTATTTGCTTTTGGTTGAGGACTGCGGAAAGCGTCTCAAGCTCTTTGATCTGCTCTTCTGTTAATTCTGTTTTAGGTCTTGCCATAACTAAGGTTTCGGGAAATTAGAAAGAGGATAAAATACTAGAGTATTCCTATAGCCGCCTTTATGGGTTGGTATTATTGGCGTTACTCCATGCACATTACGCCAAGCGGGGTAATAAAGCATTGAATTATCAGCACTACTTACTGTTGCGCCATAATCAGGGATTGTTGTATCCCCGCCAATGCTATTCTTGCGTTTGGCAATAATTACGTTATTGCATCCCTTTAGATTGCCATTATCCCTATGGTAATTAGCCGCTATATTGTAATTAGAGATGCTGCTGGTAAATAAGTCCCCAAACCTCCATTCCGGGGCTATATTTTCAGCTATTAACGATTTTTGTTGTTCGTACAGTTCTGGGGTTATGCTTTTGATGATTTTTTCGCTTTCTTTTGCCAGCATAAGCATAGCTTTCACAAAGGTTTTTGCCGTTGGGACGTTGTGTACACTACTTCTTGTTGCATAAGGCCGCCTCATGTGAGGCTTTGGCGGTACGGAACCTAATATGGTGCTATATTGCTCAACTTGTTTGCTTTTGTCTCCGTCTATAAACCCGCTAGACCTTTTCATTACGCTCTTAGGAACCCGACTTGTTCTAAGCTCTTTATTGGCGATGTCGGCTAATTGAGCGGCTCTATGGTTATATCTAGACATATCTTTCAAATAGAACCCAATAACCTCACCTTCAGAAACAAAAATAGTATCCTGTGTCACGTTTGCAGGGATTATTCCGCAAATATCACCAATTTTTACGGTGTGATTTATTTTTTCAAGTTCTAAAGTAATCATATATTTAACGCATATACGTTAGTGCAAGCCGGAAACCAACTGTCCTGCCAGACCTCATAGTCTCTGCTTATGAATTTAGCTGTATTACCTATATTCTTGATTTCTTTATACATTTTCTGCTGCTTTTCTATTATATCCCAGAATCTTGGCAGGCTAGGATCTATATCAAAGCTCCACTCATAGACCAGTTTGTCGAATACTTTATTGGTTTTTTCTAGAATTAGCATTTCTGCGCCTTCTATATCCATTTTGCAGCAATCGAAATTTTCCGCTTCTTGGTCAAAATTTAAGCATGGAACCTTTATACCTTTGTTATTCCATTTTTTTACGATCGAGTTGCGCCATACATTATTATTGTTACCAATAAATAAAATTATTTCTTTTGTGTCATCATGGACCAATGCAGCCTGCTTTATCTCAGCATCAAAATCATTTATTTTCAGATTTTTTTCTATCATTTTGCAGTTGTATGGGTCCGGCTCATATATCGTTACTTTTGCCCCCATAGAACAAGCCAGCAACGCAAAGGCCCCAACATTACCGCCGCAATCTCCCCAGTTTTCCTTTGGAGATATGGTCATTCCTTTTTTTAAATATGTTTTCCTTCCTATTACTTCTTCAAACGTCTTTAAATCGGAAAATCCTTCCCTGTAGTAAAATTGGATCCCGTCTAGCTCTGACTGATTTAGCTTCATAATTTATCTTTTTCTTTTGTCAAAAGATCTATTATTATTCCACCTATATACGCATTTCTCAGACGCCAAAACTTGAAAATCTCTTGAGCCTCATCATAATCACTGAGCTCAAACTCAATCTGAATGGCTTTTTTGACCCCATCAGTCATGCTGGTCATTTGCTGCTCTACATCATCATCTTCCAATATTTCATAATTAACGTCGTCGGAAAATTCCGGCAAAACATCCCATCCCAAAATAGATAAATCAAAATCTAACTCAGTTAAATGCTCCAGCTCTATCTTTAAAATCTGATCATCCCAATCTGAGTTTAGTGCTATTTTATTGTCTGCAATAATATATGCTTTGCGTTGAGCATCAGTTAAATGGCCTGCTTCGATAGTAGGCACTTGATCTAATCCTAATTTTTTTGCTGCCATGACTCGCCCATGTCCAGCAATAATGCCGTTTTTGTTATCTATGATTACAGGATTGAGAAACCCAAATTCTTTTATGCTGGCGGCTATTTGGCTTATCTGAGAATCTGAGTGTGTTCTGGAGTTCATTGCGTAAGGAATGAGCTCCTCTAAGCTTTTGTTAATTATTCTTATATCATTCATTATCTTCTGGTTTTCCCCCTATCATCAAGCGTTATCCCGTGTGCTTTCTCGATCATCCTGGCTATCCTGAACACGACTTCCAGGAACTTTTCGTTGGAGGTCGGAAACCCCGCCTTGTTCAGCAGGTGCTCTATCTCCATCCTTGTCAGTGGTACCGGATCCGAAAATTCGTTCCCAGTTTTCTTGGAACTGCTCAAGTGTTATCGACCTCGGTCTTCGACCAGAACCTTTGCTCATTCTATCAATACGTCCTTTGTCCGGCCACAGTCAAGGCAGACTATGCGCTCGTTCTCCGGGCACCCGAATGGCTGCATGTAGATATCCTTGTGGCCCTTAAATAGGCAGACCAGCCTTTTGAACATTGTCTTCACTCTTAACTCCTCCCGTTGTGAATAAACCTCTTATCAAACGTCTGCAGTGACGTCTCCGCTACCTGCTCCCCGTTATTAAAGACCTTTATCGTCCCGCCTGATCGCAAGTAGTTTTCCACATCCATTTCTAGTTCTTTTCTAAGCCTGTCCTTCTCTGGCCTCTTGTCGGCTCTTGGCAAGTCTGTATCGCTGTAGATCACTGGACCTTATCCTTTCACCCTTAGATTGGGATGCCTCGTAGATAGAGATGAATAGATCGTCTTCTACCCTAGTCTTATCAAGTAGCCACTGCTTCTTGTCAAAGTCTGGGCTATTTTCCTTGAAAATCAGCGACATTGGAAGCCCTAGCGCCTTGATTATCTCCGGGCCTCTTGCCTGGCAGGAAAAGCAATACATCAAAATTTTATCTCCTACGTCTTTGATTCGCATGCTTGGGTTCTTGTCCCCGTGGACCGGGCAGCATGCAACGTACTGGTCCCCGTGCTGCCTTACCTTATCAAGCCGCGACAGAATTTGTTCCACCTTTTGCCCTCCTGATGTTCATGTGCGTGATGAAGTTCTTAACTTCCTGGTCAACCTTCGCAGCTGGTCGTGGCCAGTTCTTGGGCGGCTCTACCTTAAACTTCTGCTTGAATGTGTGATAGACGAAGCCCCTCTTGTAGCCTTTCTCATGGGCGTACAGTTGTAGGCTTGCCAGGAATTTCTCCTGAGTCTTTGATTGCTCTATCTTTTTGAGTGTCTGGCTGTCGGTGAGTACCCGCTTCAGCCTTGGCCGCTCGTATCCACAGGCGCACCTAAACTTATACAGTCTTGTGCATTGTGGGCATGTGCTAGGCTCGATTTCCTTGCGCTCCTTGACCAGGCGCCTCTCAGAATAGTTCCTCTCGCCGGTGTCCAGCTTATCCGGGACTAGGTCTTCTGGGAATGAACGCATGCGATTAATATTTCCGGCGTGGTCTAGGTAAATACCACGCTCCTTCCCTGGCGATGTCCTCCACACCCGGCCGGCCACTTGGATATTCCTGATCAGGCTCTGTGAGGGCGTGACATCAATAATGATTTCTATGCCTGGGTCATCGAACCCGTAGGTGCAAAGCTTTGAATTGCATAGGACCTGGTACAGGCCTTCTTTGAAATCCTGGTAAATCGCGGCACGGAGTTCTATATCCATTGTACCGTCAATGTGCGCGGCGGGGATCCCGGCCTCATTGAACTCACGGCACAGCTGCTTTGAGTGGGCTACCGAGGGCGCGAATAACAACGCGCGTTTACGCTGAGATCCGCAGACCCGCCGGTAGTTCCCTATGATATCACCTGCCAAACATTTATCCTTCAGGACCGCCTGCTCCAGTGCTTTTTCATCAAACTCTGTACCGCCGCTCGCAAGGCGCTTGAGTTTGACCTGGGACACGTCAGGCGTCCTGCCGCCATAGTAGTCTGTCGGCGCTAAGTAACCTTTTGCTATAAGTTCCCTAGGCGTGATAGGGACCACTAGGCTCGTGAAGATGTTCCCGAGTGATTTCGACAGCGGCGTTGCACTTAGACCTATGTGAGGTATCGCATTGTACCTCTGGATCTGCTCTGCCATTGACTTGTGGATCGTGTGGCACTCATCGACTATCGCTAGGTCATAGTCCATAGGCCGGCGCCGTGCGGCTGTCTGTATTGATACAACCTGGATGGGCTTATCAGGATCGTATAACCAAAACTGGTCACCCATCCGTATAGAGTAATCAAGACCCATAGAATCAAGGGTGTCAGCTGTTTGCCGAATAAGCTTGTTGCGGTCTACAAAAAAAACGACTTTCTTGTTTTTATCTTTTTCTACCACTCTGCGCATGATCTCGCATGCTATAAAAGTCTTCCCCATCGAGCAGGGTGCCGCCAATACTGGACAACGGCTCCCCCTTCCAATTTCCCCCCTGAGAAGGTCTATTGCCTTCTTCTGATGTTCTCGCAGTTCCATAAAATTTGTGCTCTCCAATCTGCATGGTTGGCCGCCCCGCCCATTCTGGGTGAACGTAGTCTGCGTGGTAGAAAAGGGATCCCTCTGTGATATCGGGCAAAAAATCAAACAGCAGGGGTAGTGAGAGTATCACGGCTTGGCCGTATGCTTGGTAATCTTTTGGTATGTCACTTCGCCCATCGCAGTAAAAACTAAACTGGCACATATTCCGGATGGGGTTTCCGCGCCAATGGACGCCCTGTTTTACCACTTCGCACACACTGTTCGGCCACTTGCTGTCGTGTACTCGATTCATCACGACATGCCCTACGGCGATCTGGCCAACAACCGGCTCAGACCGCGCTTCAAAGTAGATTGCAGTAGCCAGGCATAGTAAGGACTCAAGCACTATATTCATCTTTCAGTGAGATTTTATCTAGACCTAGATTTTCTATGAGATCACAGATCGCGACAAGTGTTAAACGCTCGGCTGGCGTCAATTCTTCTTCTGTAAAGTGTCGGCCTTCTAGCTCTGGGGTTTTTGCATATATATCTACGGAATCCTGACCTATGTCTTTGAACGTAAAAATAACTCTAGATATAGCCATTATGATCACCTCTCGTTTATTTAAATAATTTCTCAAATTACTCAGCATTTATTTTTGCCAGGTTTAATTTAGTAAGCAAATCATCGGCTTTGTTTGCTTTATCTAAACTATCAACCGCCTTGTCAGGCTCGCACTGCCTAACTAATTTGCAGGCATTTTTCTTTTCTTGATACTGTATCTCCCAGATCGCATCTTTTAGAAATTCCAACTCAATCTCATCTAGTTCCAGCTTAAATCTTTTGCTCATGTTCTCTCTCCAGTTTCTCAATTGATTTTATTGTGCGGCCATAAATTTCGTCTGCATTTTTGGCGCCAAATGTCTGATGCCTAGCGCGATGTACGCCGGCGCATGTTTTGGCAAAGCGATACATACTTTTTGTGGCAAAATACAAGTCTTTTTCTCGCTGAGTCATTATTTGATTTCCCAATTAATTTAGCTGTTTAGCCATTCGTCGTATGTTTTAAGCGGCTTGCCAGTGGTAAAGTCATTACCCTTACCGTCATCAGCCAAATCTAAATACAGCTGATATTCTTGGTCATCTGTTCCCCTGGCTTTTGTTTGCCAGACGTCGCGCACTTCTTGTATTACATGACCGTTGTGTTTTAATTGCATTTTCTTGCCTCCCGTTGATTAAGGCCTCACCACAAGGCCACGAACGAATCATGTAACACTCTAATCCTAAAAACAACACTTTTTATTGTTTATTTAACTTTATTTCTCGCCCGATTGCCTTGTCGAAAGCCCCGCACTGGCAGTACCAGCCCACGCGGGTTGCCGGCACCTGGACGCCGTCCTTGGTGACCTTGATGACCTGGGTCATGGTTTTACCGCATTGGCAGGGTTTTTGCTCTAAATTATCCATTCTACGTCTCTGTAAGGGTCGTACAGGCACGCGCTGTACTTGAAATGGTATAGGTTGTGCAGGATCGGATAGACCACTCTCTGGCCTTGTATGGCCCTCTGGCGCAGGTTGTCCATCTTCCGGTTATGGTCTTCGACCGTGATTCCGTTGCGCTGGCAGTGCGCCTCGATTCGGTCACGCAGCTTTTCTAAGGAACTTACTTCCATAAATCAATCACTTACGCTTGTTTTTGTTTATTTTGGGCATGCTTCGCCCTTTTCCCCCGGAAGGCCCAGAACCGATAGCTGTTCTAGGATCCGCCTGACATCTGTCAAAGGTCAATGACCTGGTACTCAGAATTCCGTCCAGCCTCTCACTGAATCGGTCCCCCGCCCACTTCTGTGGGATGCTATCACCTTGCCAGCGGCCTCCCTTTCGGGCTTCCGGTCGCCTGTTGTCAGTGGCTCGACAGCGCAGGACGTTGATGCTGGTTCGGTTTCACCTCGCGGCAGTTGGTTTTTCAGGTGTCCACTCACCATAGCCAGAGTTGCGGTCAGGCTTCGCCACACCGAGGGGATACTAGATATTGTGCTTTCTTGGACGGTACTGTACTATATGTAGTACCTCTCCAAGGGCGCGGGAGTCCCCTTCTCCCAAACTCTTCTTGGCCCCCTTCGGGGGGCCGCTTTTTTCAGTGGACAACAACCTCGTCAAGCTGCTGCTGTTCCTGAATCAAAACCTGGAGATCGTGCTGCATGATCTCAGCCAGCATCTTCTCCTGAAAAGTACAATCGTTCAAGTCTGTTTTGACCTTGATTCTCATGAAACCCTCAATTTCTTCGAGCTCAATTCTTACTTTTGCTACCACGCAGCCTCCGTATTCCTACCCTATAGCGCATTTCTTCGCCAAATTCCTTGTGCAAAACCACACAGGTCATCGACCGCATTTGCTCTGTTTGCGTAAAACCCGCGCCGGCCGACCAAGAGTCACTGGGAGGGAGCACGTTCATGCGCTCAAGATTCCTGCCGCCCAAGTCCATTGCAAGCTTACTGTGCAGGTGTCCAGTCCAGCAGACCCGGTATGAGGTCTCGCCCCACTCTTTACTTAGGTTCGCCGTGATTGCCTCATATAGCCGGTTAGGCGGAACCCTGTCACCATGGTGCATAGTCACGAGGCACTGGCCCCACTTTTTCCACAGAAATTTGTTGTAGTTGTCCACAACTGTTACACGGGGCTCATTCTCATAGTAGCCTTGAAGTAAGGCGTTTATCATAAGTGAGGCATCTGGATCATGATTGCCCCTGACATTGAAAATAGTGACATGTTTATGGCGTTTTAACATGGTAGTGACCATGCGCTTATACAACCTGGCGGCTACCCTGATCACCCGGCCGAATCGTCCGTCAGTGTCCAACAGGTGCTTGGATGCCGGTGTCATCGAGGTTGTATCATTGGCGTGCAGGAAGTCACCCAAGTTTATTAACCAGCCATGCTCAGATTGAATTGACTGCCCGTTGACCAGGCGGTCCACGGCGTCCGCTAGAATCTGCTCCGCGATGTCAGTGTCGTAGTCTTCGCCGCCTGTCTCTTCCCCCCAGGCGTACATTCCGAGGTGATGGTCCCCTATCAGGTAGCAGCTGGCGTAGTCTGAATCAGTCTTTTTGGGACCGGCCTTGGGCTTGTGATAGCCCCTCATGCTGTCAGTGTAGGACTCAACGAATTCAGCCAGTAGGCGGTCAATTTGCGCCTTTTCTGGCTCTTGAATGTGCCACTGGACCGTAACCTCACCCGCCGCGTTGTAAAGCGTAGAGACTCGTTTTGTGGCGAATCCTGGCGCTGCAGGGTGCCTCAGATCATAATCCGCGGCATCGCCATGGGCCGCAGCCTTGTCGATCAGGTTCTTGACGTCCCTGGCGACATTGCTCAGATATCGTTTTTGAGCTCGGGCAATTTCGGCTATCGACTGCCCCGCATCATATCTCTCTGCGGTGTCCTGTGATTGCTTGGTGTTCGCGTACGGAAAAAGCTTGGTAGTTGCTCGCTGGTGACTAGTCATTCACCGACCCTCTTTTCGTGAAAACGAATCCTCTCCCGGAAATCTTTGAGCATTTCCTCGTAATCTTTTTTGTACAGTTTGAGAGGTAACTTCTTGGAGTCTAACATGTTTTGTACGAATTCTTTGCCGTAGTATTCCTGCATCCAAATAGTATATGCCTGGGACGCCGTCCCGTGCCGCATCCCGAACATGTTGCACCCGGGGCATTGAGGATGGACGTTCTCTTCCCTCAATGACCAATATGAACTGTGACCCTTTGGAATGAAGTGACCCCCCTGCATGTCCTTGTAGTGGTCTTTTTTCCCACAAGATACGCACTGGACCCAACCATTGTGATCTGCAGCTGAGATCCGAGCTAGTAACTGTAGCGCCTCTAGGCACTTAGTCCGGGGGGTCTTTTTCATCGCAGGTTCATCTCCGCTCGTGCTGTTGCCTGCTTAGTTCTCCAAACCTCAAAACGGATCTTCAAAATATCCATTTTAAACTTCAGTGACAAAGCTTTCTCTGTAGCAGCCTTAAGCCCTTCAAGCACTTCCAAATACTCTACATCGGCGTATGCTTCCCGCTCCTGTGCCGCAACCGAGGCGTTCTTGTTGTGCGCTTCATACCGTTGCATAAGTAACGCTTTTTTAGATTTCTTGAACTCAGTCAAATGGACCCTTTCAGCTTCGGCCTGGGCATACTCATTTACCAGTTTTTCTAGCTCTTCGGCTGTTTCGTAACTCATACTCTATCTCCACATGTTTTTTAACTAACTCCCTAAGATGAGAGGGCACCGATTCCAGCGCCTCCCTCCTCTGCTCCTTCGTCTCCAATTTCAGGATCCTCGCCGCCATGTGTCTCGGCCATTCCATTCACAACCTCCAGGATTCTTTGGTTTGTTACCAGTGACAGCGGCATGACCCCGTAATAAGGGTTGTTATCCACAACGGCGTATTTTGCCTTGTGTATCTGCGCGGAAAATTCAGCCTCTTCTAGCGCCCACTTCCACTGCTCAAAGTTCTGAATCATTTTTGCCCATCCTAATAAAGTCAATGATGTCGATGTCCAGGGCGTCACAGATTCTAACAGCTAGACTTAGCTTGGCGTCATCCTTAGTCCGCCATAGTGCGACCTGTTGAGGGAAGACCCCCATGATCTGCGCCAGGCGGACGTTACTGACCTCGCTTGTGTCCTGGGCCTTCCGCAATGCCTTTGAAAATTTAAATTTCATGCGTCACCTCAGAATGGGAGATCTTCATCAAAGTCATCAGCAACCGGCGCAACCTTCTGCACCGATTCTTTTTCTGTCACGGACAGGGACATGAACTTCGTACCCTTTTTGCTTGTCTTCACCCATGCGGAAACCCAGAAATCTTTACCGTCCACGTTGATGTCTCCACGGTAGTCCGGGTGTTTTTCTGACGCCTTCTTTTCGTTGCGGAACAGGGCGCCTGAGTTGGTGTTGTCATATGTCATAAAATTTCTCCTGAGTTATAGTTTTTGGAAAGTTGCCAGAACATTAGCAAGCAGTTAAACATTGCTAGATGCCTGGCGTGTGAGTCATCTTCCCAGACATGAGCAAGAACAATCTCACTATCGTCTCGGTCGATGAAAATTGAAAGCCTTTTGGGTGAGTCGAATTCCAGCCCCTGGGCGTAGGCCGACAGCTGCATCGCGTGCTCGTCATAGACAAGCTTTGCGGAATCCTTGCCACGGAGGTTGTCTTTGGTCTTGAAATCTACGACCCATCCGTCTTCGTGGTATAGGTCAACCTTCCCCCCGTATCCTGCAGGATGGCAGAACGAATCCTCCGCAATCCATCCGTCTTCCAGGCCGGTGATGTCAACCAAAACCCCGTGAACCGCGTTATATGCTTTTGACAGTATCCCCTGGGAGAAACCAGACTCGACATAGGCGTGAATCTCGGTGCCGCGCTCTGCAGCCTTAATCGCCTGCTCCTTCGCGTCCTGCTTTGCTCGCCGCATAAAGTCATCCAGGTACTCGCCATCCTGCCTTGGCAGCGTCAGCGCAGACAGCAGCGCCTGGTCAATCTTCCAGTTCTCGAGCCCAGGCTTCGCGGCAATCCCGAGGACCGAGGTAACGCTTGGGACGAACCCAAACTCCCTCGCGTCACGCAGGGTCGTGCCACGCTCCCTGCCATTTTTCCCGACCAGGGTGTACCTGGGCTGGCCCTCTCGATCGTACCAGTGTGTGGATTCTTTGATCATCAGAACGGCGCCTCCAGGTTTTTGATGTCTTGCTGCAGACCCTCAGAGATCGAGTATTGCTTTTGAATTGTGCTGATGATTGCATCCGGCGTTGTTTTCTTGCCATCCAGCAGCTTGACCCACTTGTCGCGGTTTTGTTCGATCTGCGCAGCGGTGTATTCAGGCTTTTCCTGCTTTTCTGACACGGCCCCTGGTTTTTCCTGCTTACTTGGGGCAGGCAGGTCTTCGCCGGCATAGATGAAGTGGCCGAGCCCAAACATCGCAATTGCCTTCACAAGGCAGCGCATCTTGGCGTCAGAGATATCCCGTGATGTCGGGCTCAAGATAGCTTGATTGCGATTGTTCATCACCGGCAGCCACATCTCGCGGGTGATACCATCTACAGTTAGGGTGCAGTGAACCGTCACAGACCCGTCTGCGTGGACTTCATTGTCCTGAAACGAATACACCGAATCAGGGCACTGCTCCATCAGTGCGCCCCAGGCCCACGCCCACGACAGGTAGGACAGCGACCCTTTTTTCTCAATGTGACCGCTGACGTCAATTTTTGACAATTTTGACCATGTGCTCATTTCAAAAGACCTCTCTCTCTGAACCAGTTGTTGTTGTGTGCGGACATCTCAGCTGCGGCGTACCCGCGACCGTATCCGTCCTGAAAAGATTCTGACGCATCAGCCGGGCAATCATCGCCCTTTTGACCAGCCAGAAAACCGTCTTCCCATGCACAGTCTTTGGGACCGCCCAGGAACGTGCCTAGTTTGCGTGTGTTGATTTCCATAGAACCTCCCGTGGTTTTGGAATCCCGATTATGAATCAATTTTATTGTTTTAACAACTGTTTTGATTTGCTTTCGTTGCCGGGATCCGGCCGAGTGCTAAAATGAAACCTGCAGCTGAACCTCCCGTTCACACCACTCGCTGCATCCCCTGGGGTGCCTCCACACCCGCCCCAGGGGACTCCTCTTCTTGAATCAGAAATTACCTGCATACACGGGCCTGTGCGTACTTTTTGCGGGAAAATACCCAGATCAATTTACCGCAGACTTTGTTTGAAAAAAGTACCCTTAAAAACACAACTCCGTGTAACGCAGGGTTACATGGTTTTTGATTAATTGCCCACTTCCCAAGAGCCAAATTCCGGGCGCGGTAAAATAGGCGGGGGGTTTTACCGCAGGCTATTTGTAGGAAGGGTGAAACTGGTTAAAAAACGATCAATATGTCCAGATCGCGGTGCGGGAATCGGTGTCCAGATGGATGAATCTGCCGGCACCTTTTTGGTTGACTCCGATACCGCTGATTCTTCCGTCATTTAGAGCCAATTTCAGCAGTTTTAAGGCCTGTTCGCCTTGTACCCCTATATCCACCGCCACTCCCCTAGAATGGGCTCCTGGAGCCGATTTTGAGGCTTCTACGGGGTGTTTTGGGCATCGGTAGCCAGAGGTGATGGGAAAGGGAAATCCTAGGGCGGTCCTGAAGTCCTGGACAGCCTGCAGGATAGAGTCTTGCATCTCGGACCCATCAGAGTCGCATCCGCACTTGCAGGCGAACTCCTTCAGGGTGAAGTTCTCAAGCTTTACGGTCAACGGATTTAACCTTTTCCACGGTCCTCATGGCGCCCAGACCGAGCATGCCAAGCAGTACAGGCAGGAGGGTTTCCATGTCGATCAGGGGCAGCGCAACGTCATATCCCGCAATCTCAAGGATCATGTTCGTGAAGGGAATCGTGATGAAGTTCCCTGCCATGCCCAACGCGCAGATCCAGCCAATTGCCGGACGCCACCCAGACACGAACAGTGACGGACTAGCGGCCTCGACTTTGTTGACCTCGATCTGAGCCATGACCTGTTCCTGGGCATGCCTCTCGGCCATTGTCGCAATCTCATGCGCCAGGGCGGCCTTCTGGTCCTTGTCCTCGATGACCTTGTCCAGAAGCTGGCTGACAGGCGCAATCAGGGAACCGAGGTTCATACAGCTATGGCCACAACCAGGATAAGTGCAAAAACAGCAACGCCAGCGACCAGGTGTTTCGGATCCTGCTCCTGGACCTTTTGCTTGAGGAAGTTGCCGGCCTTCACGGCTAAAGCGATAATTTTCTCTTTCATGATTTCACCTTGAAATACATACTTGCGGCCAGCGCGACCAGGATGGCTGTTGTGACCCATCTCAAAACGGTCTGGCCCACTGTCTTTTTTGTGGCACGCCATGCCTCCAAAAGACCCCTGAGCTCCCTGACGTCATCATAGGCGTTTTCATCAATCAGGCCGATTTTCTTCAGCGCCTGTTCAGCCCCGCGATCTGCGGCACGATTAATTAAAACTTCAATCTCCGCTTCCGTCATGGTCTTCTCGCTTAATCTCAACTATCCGTAATTCTGGCTTGGGTTCTGGCTTCTTCTGCAGTTCAATTTCATCAAGAATAAATTCATACATGGCCGCGACATCATCTATATCCCATCTGCCCCTAGTGTACGCGATTATGCTCATCAGCAGTTCGTCATACCTTGGGGTTTCAATGTCGTTGTCATGCTCTTCTGTCATTGCCCTCGGACCAAAAGGTTTTTGTAATCCGGGTCAGCCAATTTCTTTTTCACAAACTGCGCGTATTCCTTTGTGCCGATTGCGGCACCACAATCCTTTGACCACTGCTCCGCAAGGACCAGGGGGATAGAGCCTACCCACCGGGTGCGGTCGTGGCCTGAGTGACTAGGTGCAAGTTCCCGCATCTTCTTGAGAGTTTTCAAGAGGCCGGCGCAGTCCTGCTCGCGCACAATGTGAATCTTGTTGTCCTGCTCTAGGATTTTTTCGTTGATCACTTCTTCTTTACCTTTTTCTTCACGGTCTTGGCGGCCTGCTTGAATGCGCTAGCAGTAGGCGCACCCTTAGACCCAGGCTTCCTCATCTTCTCTTTTGAGCCAGCCTTGATCCTGTTACGTTTGGCGTGAATGTTTGAATATAATCCTGGCATTTTTAATCCCTAAAAAGGGTAAGGCGGCCCCGGAGGACCGCCCTACTTACTTCTTTAGCTGACGTCAGCAACAACACCGTGTGCTGCTTCGTTGTCGACCTGGAGACCGTACTCGACAGAAATCAGCCTGCGCTCACTGTGACCAGTGCGAGCAAGTTCTTTCTGAGTAGTCGGCTTCAGGTAACCAACGCGAGCGTAGTTCGGGTCGAGGACCAGAACGTCACGGCTACGGCTGAAACGGCTCGGTACAATGGTAAGTTCACCAAAGTCAGAAACGTAGACGTCAATGGCAGCAGACAGAGTCTTGTCAGTGATGTCCTTGTACTTGGTAGCATTACCAGTGAAGGTAGAGATGGTCTGCTTCTGTGAAGAACCACAGAGAACAACAGACGGCTCGGCACCCTGGTCCCAACATGAAGCGATAACGCTCTTCAGCAGGGCTTCGGTTACGGCACGCTGTGTACCATCGGTAGCGGCGGCATTAACGTAACCAGAGTCACCAGCACCAGAGGTAGTGCCATCAGCACCGCTTGTGCCACGGTCTGCGTTAGTACGCAGGAACGCAGGCAAGCCAGCAGTCTGACGGGCAGTACCGGAGGCACCAGCAGAGGCAGCTACGTTAGCTGTCAGCATGGTTTCCATATCGCGCTTCAGTTCCTTCAGCTTGTAGGCAACCTGCTTGGCAGTGGTCTGAGCATTGCCTGCACCGTTTACGGCGTTAGCAGTGTCAGATACTTCTACAACCTTATCGGAAATCTGGGTGTAGTTAGCCTGGCGTACTGCATTTGTTGCAGCATCATTACCAGGTGCAGCTTCACCTTCGATAACGCGGTTAGAACCGTCAGCTGCGGCCAGTGATACAACGCCCCACTCAAAGTAGGTGTTGTCCACATTCCTGCGGCCAATAGCAGTCATGAACGGGGTATCAGTTGGAGAAATGGAGATCAGCGCGTCCTGCAGATCTTCACGGATTGTTGAGACATCATAAGTCTCGTTAGTATTAGCACTTACGCCCATGAGAAAGGCTCCTATTAAAGTTAGCTTAACAAAAATGAGGCAACATCATCGACACTGCCCGTCTTTTTCATCCGAGCCTGAACGTCCTTCGCACGCTTTTGTGAGGTCATCCGAGAAGATTTCTTAGCACCAGGTTTCACGACAGGTCGGGCATTGCTTGCCTTTTCAACAGCCTTGCCTTTAGAGGCCTGAAGCTTGTCGAACAGCATCGCCTTATGCAGAACCACTATTGCGCGGTGATCTGTTACACCGCCGAGCTCTGCAGCCGAGTACCCTAATCGCGTACCGTAACTAACCAAATCTTCCTTCAACCTGCCTCCCTTATCGGGGTCGGCAAAGTCTGGTATAACCTGCGCCAGCTTACTCATCTCCTGCTGGAGATTAGCTTCCTGGGCGTATTGCATCTGTTGAGCCTGTTGAGCCTGAGCCTGAGCAATCGCTTGCTGCTGGTTATCAAACTCAGCCTTGGCGTCATCATATGCTGCCTTCTGCTCCATGTACCCGATAGGATCCGTTTTCAGTAGATCCTTGTTGGGCGGTGTCGGAGCCCTTAGCATCTCGCCGCTTTGCAGCTGGTTCAAAAGCGTAGACATCTGTTCACGCTCTTGTAGCAATGCCATATACACCTGTTCAGCCTGTTTCTTCTGAGCAGCTGCATCTTGCATGCCACGCTGGATGTAAGCTTGGCCAGAATAGGATTGCTTGAGGTCACTGAGGGATACTTCTACTTCTTGTCCGTCTACTTTGACGGTGTAGAGCTCCTCTTGACCGGCTACCTCTTGGTCTTGCTCTTCATCCTCATATACCTCATCTGAGTCTTCCTCGTCATCGGTATATGTTTCATCCAAAGCCTCTTCAGAGTCTTCTCTTGCCTCCGGTTCTGGGTCGGCTGACTCCTCGGCCGGCTCTGGATTTGAAATCAAACTCATTGCGACACTGTCTACTGTGCCGTCTTTATCTAATACATACTCATCAGTCGTTGCCACGGTGCTGACTCCTTATTTGCGCTTTTTGAGGATCTTCTCGTCCGTAATGGCCGATTGAAGGTGTGCCTCAATTTTATTTAATGCACTCATTATTGAGTACGCCTCTTCCCTCGACTCAAAATCACTATGTGCTGAGTTGAAGAAAATCTCTGTTTGCCTCTGCTTCAATTCCTGCATCAGGGTCTTGAAGGTCTCATCGGCAAGGAGGGCACGCGCTTTAGATGCCCTCTGCTCTATGTCTATCATTTATTGCCTTGGCGCGTTCTGCGCCTGTTTAATTTGTGCAACGTCAACCGCTGTACCGTAACGACCGTACACTTCTGCGGCCTTTATCAGGAGATCCTGGTCCATTTGGTCACGCTTCAGGTCATCATCTGCCGCAGCCTTCTGTGCATCCAGCTGCAGCTTCATCATGTCGGTCTGAGCCTTCGACTGTGCCTTCATCTGCTCTGCCGCTAGGTATGCCTGGTTCGGATCCTGCTGGCCCTGTGCTGACTGTTGCTGCTGTTGCTGCTGTTGCTGCATCAGTTGCTGTTCAGTCTGCGGATCCATCGGCATGAAGTACCTGTCGGAGTTCCTGACTCCACTCAAGGCTAACATATCTGCGAGAGTATTGCGTATCTGCGTCATGGTAACTAAACCATTTGTCGGACCGTAGTTCTGCCAGATCTGCATCTGCATGGTGAGAGCCTGATTCAGCGCGGCCATCTTCATGTCTTCCTTGCCGGTCCCAAGACCTACGTTGATCTGGATGTCCATCGAGGTATTCCAGACCCTGGGGTCGATAGGTACGAACTGGCCATTCAGGCGCATGTGGACCTCGTCTGTGGAGTTCTTGATCATCTCCTCCAGCATCAGCTTAAACATGCGCTTCATGCCACCCTCGGCAAAGTTCCTTGCGATGACTTCGACCTGGCCGGCAGCGGCCTGCATAGTTGTGGCAACAGCAGTAGCGGTCGCATTCTGCAGCGCGTCTGGGTCTAGGCCCATGCTCGCCCTGGATACGCCTGTCTTATCCTGTACCTGTTGATCCATGTACTGCAGTGCCGGAAGTGTGGTGCCAGCAACAAACGGTACGGGATTCGCCTGGATAGCACCAATCTGCTTCATCCTACGAATGGCGCCAATCTCGTTATTGAGGACGTCATCCATATTTACCAGGTCTTCTACCACATCAATCGGGGGATTGTTCGTGAGTGCCACGTTATCCAGTACACCTCTGAGCATGGCTGTAGCGGCATCCTGGTCGTTCATAATTAGGTCAGCAATCGACCTGCCAAAGAACGCATGCGGCTCCGGGTCACACTCAAATATAGCAAACGGGATATTGTCGCAGGGCTCCATGTTGAGCAGCTTGTATCCGGTACCGCCCATAGTGAACTTGTACATCATGGGGATGCCGGCGCCCTCAACGTCCATCTTCATGTAGGCTTCGGTCACCAGGACGATCTTCATGGACGGGTCTTTGTACTCGGTCTGTTCCAAGTCCTTGGTGTACCCGGTCCTGGCAAAAGATTCTTCGTCTACCAGGGTGTCGTTCTCGGTAGAGCCGCTTAACTCTGAAACCTCGTCAAAGTCATAACCCATAGCCACCAGGTCACCGACACGCATCTCAGCCCTGTGGGCTACAATGTAAGCATCATCAATAGACCTGGCGTTGCGGTCCACAAAAAACTCTTCAGGAGGTACAGACTCAACGCACAGCTTCCCGCCGTTAGACTTCTTAATGACCTTAATGTCATGGCTTCGGTTCTGGACCTCCATGCCCATCTGGTCCATCTCAATTTCAACAGACTCACTGTGCTCAATAACCTCAATACTGTCTTCGTTTACAATCAGCGCGAATTCATCATCATTCAGGTTGGTGAAGGTGTAAGTCTTTCCAACCTCGTAGTCTTCCCAGTAAATCTTTACGATCCCGGTCTTCTTGACCAGGGCGTCATGGAATGCGTCATTCAGCACCTCGTATCCGCCGATTTCGCTGAACTTCCAGTGCATGTAGTTGTTTGCTTGTTCTGCGCCGGCAAGATCTTCTGGACCCTTCGGGGTGTACTCAACAGGCCTTTCGGCAGACAGGAAGATGCGCATCAGGCTCGGCTTGATAGCCCTGACAATGTCGCGGACCTTGGTAGAGACGACCTTAGACCTGCCCTGCTCGTAGCCGATATCAACCTCGCCATCGAAATAGCGTTGCGACTTAACGCGCTCAGGCGATATCTCGGCCTCTACGAAATCAACGGCATCTTCAATGGCATCAGCCACAATCTGCTCGATATCGTCTTCTGTCATGCGTTTCAGTTTCATTGTGCATTTACCGTGCTATTTCGGTTTCTACCGAATAAATTGCTAAACCATTGCGCCGACCAATCAGACAATGAGGTTTCTTTTGGGAATATGCCGGAACCCCGTATTGCTTCGGATGTGGCATTTTGCGCCGCACCGCCAGATATTGTTGGGCTTACTATAGTGCTAGGTAGAGGCTGCGTTTGACCAGAGGCAGCTGTTTCAAAAAGCCTAAGCGCCCTATCCATGGTTGATTGCTCTGCTCCTGCCCTAGCAACACTTCCAGTAGCGCCAGCTAAAAGATATGTAGGATCAGCTATTGCAGCGCCAACATTAAGGGAAAGCATCAGGCCACCTGATGATGGGTCTAATTTTCCAACAAGCCTCATTACATTTTCTAAGAGATCACCTTCTATCATGTCTCTCATTACTCGCTGCTCTTCTTGAGTAAAAAATTTGATTTGTCTTTGGTTGGTCAATATGTTTCTTATTACTTGCTTGTACCTGTTTTGTATATTACCGCCCGTGCCAGTAGATGCTGCAGATGTTTCTGCTTTGTCAAAGGCCATGTCTATAAGTTCTGCTTTCTTGAATCGACTATTCGCTGTTCTTGCAGCAGTCATTAATTCGCTTCCATCATCTAATTCATCAATCAAATCATCAATTAGATTTATTAAATCTAAGTTTTGAACTTCCTCCATGTCTTTTTTATACTGCCTGCTGATACCTTTTCTTAATTGGTCTAATTGAGAAAGCGTAATATCTTTATCAACCAGCGCGCCAATTAACTTCATTGAGCCTTCAGTATTAGGTGACGTTTCTGGCAAATATGATGTGTCAAAATTAAGAACTGATCTAGCATCATTCAAAAGTTTCTGAATTCTCTGTGCCGGTATCAATAACCCGGAATCCTCAACTAATTTATAAGCCGCAGATTTTGCTCTTTGCAATGTGTCAATTGTTGGCCTTCTGGATGCCACATCAAACGTGAACCCAAGTTTCCTAATAGCTGGAGAAGCAACATTTGCTATTCCTTGAAGGCCGGCGCCAAAAAACATTGAAGGAAGTATAGCCTCCTTACCTTTTTCTAATCTTTGTTCAATATCGCCACCAGATGTAGCTGTACCATAAATCAGCCCTCCAACTCCGGCCCCTACTGGTGCCTGCACAATCGGGCGTCCTGCAAACCTTCCCAGTGCGCCAGGTATTCTGGCGCTACCCTGCCTCAAAAGATTGGCCGTTTCTGAGCCGGTTGCCAACCCTCCAGCAATTTCTGTGGCCAGCGCTTTACCAAAGTCTTCTTTGTAAAACTGTTCTACAGGCCTCTGCAGCCGACTCAAATAATCCTGATATGCTTGTCCGATTGCTCTACCATTCTCGCCTTCAGCAACTGCAGGCATTTCTGGCATTCTTTGCATTCCAGGGAACATGTTTTGTGCAAAAGAATAACCGGATTCCATACCCTTTCTACGAACATCGCCCAATATACCAAGCCCTTTTTCTGCGCCAGCAGCTGTCGCGGCAGCTATGTTTTCAAATGCCCCTAATGACGCCCCTCTAGCAAATGTTAATGGGACTGCAGACGGAGGCACGTAACCTTCTGCGTATGCTTGACCTGTGGGCTCATAACCTGAAGATCTAGCGATCTGTAACATCTCATTAAAGTCTTCACGGCTTAAACCAATTTGGTCAGCATACATCCCCATAGGAACACCTGCAGGCTGATAAATCTTGGTATACAGAGCCCATGCTAACTCTGCATCCCGCATATTACTGTACGCCGGAACTTGAGAGCGCAATTCTTGTAGCGTAATATCTGCCATATATTTTACTTCTACTTTAATATCCCAAAAGGATCGTTCAGATTAAGCTGTCTTGTCGCTTCCTGATTTAGGCCCATATTAGAAATAAATTCTGAGTAAACAGACCTTGATCTGTCGGCCAGCAAAATCCAATCATTAAGCATTTCTGCGGCACTACCGTTGGGGTTTTCTTTTTTGTAGGCATCCTTAAATTCTGTGAAGTAAACAGGACTTGCATTTTCTCCCAATATAAAAGTAGGTGCTTTTGATGCTAAATCATCAGCCATATTTACTGCCCCACTTACTACATCAAAATTCCCAGTAACATTTGCAATATCTGAAAGACTAGTTATTAGTTCATTTTGCGCCATCATGTATTGCAAAATATCTGCATTAGCCTGCTCAGAGGTTCCTAAACCAGGCAGTGTGGTTGCCAAAAATATGGCATCAAAGTCTGTCTGAGGGCCTTTGTTCTTTCTTAACTCTTGCGCAACAAGTCGTGTTACAGCGGCTTGCAGTGATTGAGCATTGGATAACGCTTCTTCATCTACAGGCATTTGGAATTTTCTAAAGAATGCTCTGAAATCCTGCTTGGTTTGTTCTTGTGGGCCTGTCTCTGGGATTCTGCTTAAAAGCAATGCAACATTAGATATATCGTTGATTAGATTTCTTGAACCTATGGCATTTGCCCTTAACTCTTGCTGCCTATTTACATAGGTTTGGTATTGAGCCTGCTCCCATTGCTGCCCAGGCATACTGGCAAAGTACCCAATATCTTGTAGCTTTTTAAGGGCTTCCGGGGACATAGACAATATCTGATCTATATTAGTTGGATTTTTGCTCAATAGAGCAAGCCCCTGATTAGGCGTTATCAGTCCCTGACTGACCATCGCACTAATCTGCTGTCTCATTGGATCTACGCCTTCCACTCCTGCAGTCAAAACATTTGCGGCGGCCCTACCTTGCTCCTTTAACAGTTCCCGCTCCTGCAGCTTTTGTATCTGTGCAGCATTAGACGTAATCAGCGCCTGGTTCGGGTTCAGGGTCATGGCCTGGAAAGCATTCTGCCTTCTGAGCCTAGTTATTTCGTCATCGCCGTAGATTGCGCGAGATGCCTGCTGCAGGCCTGGACCGACAGCGCGACCTAACCCGCCAAGAAGACCGCCAATAGCGCCAACAATGCCTTGGGCGCGTGGACGAACAGAGGCCATAGCTTTCTGTTCTGGCGTGAGAGACGGGAAGGCTGGAACATTAACATTCCCTCCGAGAAGGCCTGACGCCGGACTATTGACCGCTTCCATCATTCGCACATATTCTTCTTCTGGAGTCATCTCTTCACCTAAAAAAACCTAGTATGCCTTTGGCGGCGTCCCTTAGACCTGAGCCAATATCACTTCCGGCCTGCATCATGTTTTCGGGAACGTCAGCAATGTTTCCAGGGATATCCTTAATCCTTTGCCCTGCGACCTTCATCCTCACATCGTAGGTGATTGGCTCATTAGCGCCAGGGGTAAGGATTCCCGACCCTTCAGCTACCTTTCTTACTTCTTCGTCAGACAGGCTCATGTCAGTGTAACTTTTGCTCAAGTCAGGAACCGACAACAAGCCTACCTTTGGAACCTGTAGCATCCCCTGTGGCGCTTGGTACTGCTGCGCCATGAACATCATTTCAATAGGAGTCACTACCAAAGACCTTCAAGTAATTAACCTTGTAGAACCCTTCAGAACCTAATGTGACGGCCTCAGGCATGACTTTCATGACTTCCTGCGCCATGACGCCTATTGTCGGCTGGTACGGTGACGCTACCTTGCGGCCGGTCTCGTTCCAATCCCAGGTGTAAACACCCAGGCCGTTCTCAAGGCGCCATACCTCTTTTACGTTCTCTTTGAGTCTAGCGTCTGAGAAGGATGCCCCCAGGCTCAGGTAGTCAAACAGGCCAGGCTGTCTGCTAGTAGTCTGAGTCTGCTGACCTGTCTGGGATCCGGCGTATGCGCCAAGCTGAGTATTCAGGGCCGTCTGCGGTGCGCCTGTGAATCCAGCATACTGGCCCCTAGCTGCGTCAATCAGAGCCTGCTGTAGACCCTGCTGCATCATACCCTGCTGGAACAGATCCTGATTTACACTCCTCAGAGCGCCGAATCCTAAATTAGACAGGTTGCCTAACTGACCGGCAGCACTGAGCCTCTGCGCGGATCCTGCAAGGCCGGCCTGCTGGTTAGCCTGTTGCGCGGCAAGCATATTCGCAGCGTTCTGCATTTGCGCCTGGTTGAATGCGCCAGCGCCAAATTGTGCGGCCTGATTGTATGCGCCTGCACCAAATTGAGCGGCCTGATTCATGGCTGCCTGGTTGGCCAGCTGACCCTGCAAACCTAGCTGTGCGGTCGTTGTGCCTGCCTGGAGGCCTGCGCCCTGGTTGGCAAGCGCAGCCTGCATCCTGCCCGCAATGTCTTGCTGCGCTGCGGACTGCGCCTGCTGGAAGCCTTGGCTCCTCAGACCTGCAGAGGACTGCGCCAGTTGCTGCAGCACGTTACGGCCGAGTTCTGCCTCGGTTATTGCTTGCCTAGACCCGCCGAATGCGCCGGCAGCCTGAGCCTGGGCGCCTAGCTGATTCAGGCCTAACTGGGCTCCCCTGAGAATATCCTGCTCGCTGGCCCTGATTACCTGTTCGGTAAACGGATTCATGTATGGGTTCAGGTTAGTCTGTGAAAGCTGTCCTGCTTGCACGTTCTGCGCTGTTACTGGGCCTACACCGGCAATCTGTGATGCGCCATATCCCCTTGCGTCATATCCCCTAGAACCAACCTGCGGAGCGGAAATCTGACCTGGCTGATAGCCCATCTCGGTTGCGGCACCACGCATTGACTGTGCTAATCCTGCTGCGACACCGCCCATTGCGCCAAGATTTTGATAACGCCTGTCTATTGCATAGGCTGCGCTTGGATCGGCAGAACCCATGCCGCCTGCAGGCTGTAGCGATACGCCGCCCTGCTGTGGCGCTTGAGGTGCCTGTGCCCCACCCATACCTTGAATGTCCATCATTATGCCATTGCCCATATCTATAGGCCCGCTTTCGTAGCCAAGGTTTCCTTGCGGTGCTTGCCGCCCTTGTATCATCTGCAGCATTTCTTGTAGAGGTCGCCCCTGCGCTGCACCGCCAAACCTGCCTCCAGGCATAAATTCTTGAGCGGAGCCGCCCATTGTCCCAAAGCTAGGCGATCGTCTAGGTACTATAGTAATCTGCGGTTCTTGGTACTGCATACCTTGCGGCTGTGCATATTGCTGCATCATTGGCTGCTGCATCATTGGCTGCTGCATACCCCCAGCAGGCTGCATTGTTGCTTGTGTTACTTGCGTTGCCGGATTAACCGGCGTTCCCGGTGAGCCTGCCATTTCTATAAGTACCTTTGTATGGTTTGCGCATCATAGGGCAGCACTGAAGCAAGATCTTGTGCGCTGTAGCCCTTCGTTTTTGCCATTATTGCAGCTTGGCGAATTTTTTGTTCTTTTGACAAGCCCTTCCAGTTCTGTGTTGTACTCTTCAGGTTCTGGAAGTCACCCTGTATATCCTGCACGCGATTCGCATAAGCGTTGGCATATTGCTCTGCTGCATAGGGATCCACGTATGGGGGCATGGCGGGATCTCCACTTGCGCCTACATTAGCGCCGCCAACATTACCAGCCCCGCCCATACCGGTCATGCCCGCACCAGGAACTGCACCAGGACCTGCACCAGCACCAGCGCCAGCGCCAGCACCAGCACCAGGAGCAGCGCCTCCGGTCTGATTGAAGTAGTTGGCATAAGGATCTTGATACCCGCCGCTACCAAACGGATTAACAAAGTTCCGCATGATTTGCTGATATTGGCCAGGCCTTCGAACGGCTAACTCTGCCACGGCTCGATCATAAAGTCCGCCGGAAGAGTATCCGCGTATCCCGCCGCCAAAGTCTGTAGCTTCAGGCATCTGGGACGGTCCGCCGCCCTGCAGGCCAAAAGCCTGGGCAAACTGACTAGTGTTAGACATGGCCGATTCTTGTGTGGGTGTAAATGCAGCCACATCAGGACCATAGTACGGAACATACCCAATCCTGGAAACATCACGGCCTTGAGCCAGGTTGGCCTGGGCTGCATTCTCAAGCCACTGCGGGATTTCTACTTGTGTTGTCTGGCTGCCGCCTTTTCCACCGCTCATATCAGATCTCTTTTGATAAATTTACCAGTTTCTCTTCCCATCCAAACTTCGCCAGCGCCCTGGACCATCCCTTGCGTCCTGACAAGGTCAGCGCGGTACATCCCTGCGCCTTGGCCCATTCAATCACATCATGGTGCATGTCCGTCAGCTGATTCATCTCGCCGCCGGCCAGGAATATGTGCAACACCTTCTTCCTGGGATATAACAATAGTTCTGTTACTAGGCAGCCCTCTTCGGCTGGCCATAGTTGCATTCTTCCTTCGAGTATAGCATGGAAAACATCATCTATGTCGTGCGTGCCGCCACTATACTCAAGAGCGGACTTGATCCATTCCTCGCATCTTTCTAGGTTGTAAACCCTATCCATGTATCCTCGTTATGGCCAATGTCACGGATGGTGTGGCCGGAGCAAAAGCCGTTGCTGTAGCTACATCCAGGAATCCACTTGTGTCATCAACAGCCCACATGGCCTCAACATAATCGCCTGCCACTATGTTAAATATAGCAGCCCTCGACACGACAGTTGTTGCGTTGTTCCGATGCAGCGCAGACTTTATTGTGCTGCCAGCTATATCTGTGCCATTTTTTCTTGGCCAAAACCAAAAATTAACAGTGCTTGATGAGGTTGATGCTATCTGTGCTGTAAAGCTTAATAAATACTCACCAGACTCTGAGAAAACAATACGGCTTGATGGCGTTCCAAGCGATATCCCTGATGCACCAACAGGCGTATTGAATGTAAGGGCATACGCGGTATTGGCGGCCGCCGCAGTCACATCTGCCGTTATTGCCAAGCTTGCGTGGCCATCCTCCAGAATTATCTGAACGTATTCGCCGTCCCTAGAGACAACAGGATACTTGTTCTGCCGGTCCCACAGGATAATACCGTCCTCGGAAGCGGACTCGTCCACGGTCTTCTGTCTAAGCTTTGACCTGATCTGCGCGAGATACCTGTTCAGGCTGTTCGCCCAGGTCTGCCATCCGCTGCTGCTAGGCTGTGGTATGTATTCGCTCAACGCCTGCCCCCAGGAACAACCTCGAGCCGATTAACGCCAACACGCCAATCTGCCAGCCTCTGCCCCTCAACCCTGAGCCTTACCTGCCTGCCACTGAACCGCATGCTAGTAGGATTAGACATCGAGTACGGACCGTGTGAACTTTCAGTGCCGTTTGGATAGAACCTTGTCTTGAATGTCACGTTCACATCGCCCTGAGTCTTCTCATCGGGAATCATTTCCGTGACGTATGCAATCTGGTCGCCGTTGCCTATGGATATCGGTCCGCTTTCGGCATAAGGGGTCAGGCTGTCATAAATGTAACCCTTTTCGTGATCATATATATGATTGTCTGATGAGGACGCATAGAGCGGATATCTAAAGGCTCCCTGGTCTACACCAGAGGTCCGCCCCAGCTGCCCGATTGCCCAGGTGTTCTCTAGGTAGTTGAAGGAGACGTAACGATTACACTCGGTGGAATCTGAAGATGGGTAAAACCACCAGATTTCGGAATACCTTGAGTTGGTTGTCGCAAAGGCCTTGCTGATCTGCGACTCGTTTATGTCAGAGAAAACATAATCAGATACATCTGACTGCAACCTTGATACCGCGCCGCCGGAGTATGTGAAGAACGCCTTCTTGCCCATCCACATTGCGCCAAAGTCAGTGCTCGCCGCAGCCTTCTTGGACGCAATGCCGCACGCAGTACCAACGCGCTCAAACCCATAGACATACGGCGGTCCTTGGTAGGTGGCTGTATGCGCATCAATGTCGGTAAGGATTAAAACCTGCCCCTTGACCTTAATCCCGCACATAATGTTTCCTGCCGTCTGCAGGAGGATGTCACCGGCCTCGTTAGTCGCTGCAGGCGTCCACAGGGTGTTGTTTTCTTTATCGCACCACTGGACCTTCCTAGGGTCTCCGCCGGCACCCAAAGCAAACAAGAACCGCTCGTCAGTGACAACGATGCCTATGTTGCCGGTAGGTGCATTAGTTACGACAGCGGCCGGTGTCGCGGTGTTAATCTGCCACTCATATATCTTGCCGTCATCTGATGAGCACGCAACAAGATACTCGCCCCAGGTGTCTAATGACCAGGTCGTGGCTGCCTCAATGGTTGTGATGTCCTGCCTTCCGACACCGTACTCATCATAACCATAAGCACCGGATCCGTATCCTGTGTAAGCATTGGCGTCTTCCCGGCCGGATGTGAAACCTGCGGGAGTGATGTCGTACCTAGTCCCCGCGGCGTTGTATGCGTAGAGGTTTGCGTATGTCCCACCGGCTATGTATCGAACATCGCTATTTGTTGACCAGGTTATCAGGCCGCGAATCTTATTGGTTGCAGCCGTCTGAGATCGCTGCTTCCAGCCGCCAATAGGCTGCATGGTGTTATCAATCCACCTGACTAGGTTGGCCTCGCGCCAACGATTAGACTGCTGGAACTCGGTGCCGTTTCGATATATCCCCGGCGGAATCTGCAAAGGTATCAGTGCCATGTAGTTACCATTTTACCTTGTCGGCCCAATACGCCGCGCTCATCTTGCCCTTTGCTATGTTCTTTGCGTGCCTGGCCTTGAATGATTTCTGCCTGGCCTTCTCACTGTCAGATTTAGGATTGCTTCCTGCGCCAGAGACACCCTGCTGCCCGAATCTGATCGTCTTTACTTTATCACCTTCCTTGGCAACAACAACGTGAGACTTTGTCGGATGTTTTGGTGTGCGTTTCGGCTTGTTGTATCCGCTCACGCCAGCCCTGCTTAATCGAGAATCTTTAGCCATTAAATAGAACCCGCTATCGCACTAACCGCAGCCAATAAGGCCATACTTCCAATTATTACAACACCAACAAGCAAACTGATATCTATCATGTCTTTCCGCTGTTGCGCTCTTGCTCTCGCTAGTCTGAGCCTTTCATTCTTTAGACGGGTACGCTCTCTCAGCATATCCCGGTAGAACTCTCCCTGTCCTGAATAGATTAGGAACTCTCTAAGCTCCTTCTCCATCTGCGCTGCCTTGTGCTTCGCTATGGTAATCTCCATAGCCTCTGCCTCTATACTCTTTCCCTTGACTGCTCTGGTCAGTACGGAGGCTGTCTCGTTCTCTATCTTTGCCTCTAGTATCTTCTCGTTAGCGTCCCAGAACTTAGCGAGACTTGAGGCCATGTCCCTTAGTTC
>Ga0222715_10000744_pt1 | contig 32531 bp, 55 predicted proteins | sample C33_9DmetaG_FD_165056 | JGI IMG/M metagenome (GOLD analysis project Ga0222715, IMG submission 165056) | Estuarine water microbial communities from San Francisco Bay, California, United States - C33_9D | ecosystem: Environmental > Aquatic > Marine > Unclassified | place: USA: California...
TTACAAATGCAAAATACATGACAAACATAGATACAAAAAAAGTTCATCAAGTTAAAGCCACAATAGATGGTAAAGAAATGTTTGTGCCATTAAACTCTGCCAACAGACACTACCAAGCAATCCTTGAGTGGGCAAAGATAGATGGCAACACAATAGCTGAAGCAGACTAAGGATGAAAATGAGTATGCAACCTGAACTAAAAGTACAACTAGAATTAGATGCACACGAGAAAGAATGTGCTATTAGATATCAGATGGTCAATGATAAACTAGAAGGTTTAGACAAAAGAATGTGGCGAATAGAAGCTATGTCTATGGTGGGAACTTTAGGTGTGGTAGCTTTGGTTGTCGCAATAGTAATGAAATAGGATAAGAATACATGGCAATGTTTAAAGGCTTTAAGCCACAAGGATTACAGAAGATAGCCACACGTATGGGTTATGCAGGTAGTATGGAAAACTTTGATGATTATATAAAGCAGAACCCTGACAAAGAACGTGAGATGATTGTGTACAGAAGTAAGGCACAAGAGATGGCTAAAGGTGGTTCTGTGGTTAAGATGGCAGAGGGTGGTGTATCTACGCCACAACCATTAGCACAACAACCTGTACCTGTACAATCGTTTGCTGAAGATGCTGACATAACAGATGTAGCAGCTCAAAGAATGTCTGCTCCTGCATTACCTTCAGGTGCTCAAGTTGTAGGTCAAGGATTGCAGGAAACTGCTGGGCAATATATACCTACTGCACAAGGTCAGGTATCAGGTGCTGTAGCAGTTCCAACTACACTTGCTACAACTACAATGGCAGAAGTACCTACTGCTACACCAACAACAACTATGACTGCTGACACAACTACTGCTGATATTAATACAGCATTAGATAGTGTTCAAGCAGCTCAAACTACATTAGACCCTAGAGCAGAGGTATTAGCAGCTCAACAAACAACAAGTGCTGTGACTGACTTAAGTGCTGCTCAAGGTAATGCTACTATATTAAACAATCCTGTACAGAGACAAATACAATCAGGTGAATTGGTAACAGGTGCAGCAAATGCAGAGACTGCTTCTACATATGCAGAACAGATACAGGCAGCAACAGCAACACCATCTGCTCAAGCCACAGTACAAGGACAACTTGCTACCTTAACTGCTAACTTTGATGCAAGCAATCCACCTGCATGGGCGGCTGGAACATTACGTGGTATTGAAGCACAGATGGCGGCTAGAGGTTTAGGTGCATCAAGTATAGCAGGTCAGGCACTTATACAGGGTGCATTAGAATCTGCTCTTCCAATAGCACAAGCTGATGCAAGTATACAGGCACAGTTTGAAACACAAAATTTATCTAATAGACAACAAAGAGCAATGCTTGCAGCTCAACAAAGAGCACAGTTTATTGGACAGGAGTTTGACCAAGAGTTTCAATCACGTGTACAAAACTCTGCACGTATTGCTGATGTAGCTAATCAAAACTTTACTGCTGAACAATCTATAGCATTAGAGAATAGTCGTGTAGCCAACACTATGAACTTACAGAACTTAAGTAATGGTCAGGCATTAATCATGGCAGAAGCATCTGCTCTTGCTAACTTAGATACAGCAAACTTAAATGCTAGACAACAGGCAGCAGTACAAAATGCACAGTCATTCTTACAAACTGATATGGCTAACTTAGGTAATCAACAACAGACAGAATTGTTTAAGGCACAGCAGAGGACACAGAGTTTGTTTACAGACCAAGCTGCTGAAAATGCTAGTAGACAATTTAATGCATCTAGTCAAAATCAAACTGACCAATTCTTTGCTAACCTATCTTCACAGTCAGCACAGTTTAATGCGACACAAGCTAATGCACAATCACAATATAATGCAGGTCAACGTAACGTCTTAGAAAGATTTAATGCTGAACTAAACAATCAACGTGATACCTTCAATGCACAGAATAGATTAGTCATTGACCAAAACAATGCTACATGGAGAAGGCAGATTGCTACAGCAGACACTGCTACCATCAATCGTGTTAATGAAATAAATGCTACTAACATGTTAGCTACATCTACCCAAGCTTACAATAACTTGTGGAACTACTATGGTGACACAATGGAGTGGGCATGGACATCTGCTGAGAATGAGTTAAACAGATATGCAGATATGTCTATTGCTAATCTAAATGCTGATACTCAAAGTGAAGTAGCCAAACGTGGTGAGAGTACTGCAGCAGGTAGTGCCATTGGTAGTTTAATTGGTACACTAGGTACTGCATACATTATGTCAGGTTGTTGGGTAGCTAGAGAAGTGTATGGTAATGGAGACCCACGTTGGTATGTATTCCGTATGTGGCTAAAACATAAAGCACCTAAGTGGTTCAAGAATATGTATGAAGAATATGGTGAAGACTATGCTAAGTTTATTAAGAAGAAGCCTGTATGGAAATGGCTCACTAAAAAGTTAATGGACATAGTTGTTGAAAAGAAAAGGATGGTATCACATGTCTAGTAGTCTAGGTAATAATCCTGCAAGACAGCTATATGCAAATGCTGAAATAGAGGCAGGAACAAGTGAGTTCGATGAAATTAAAGCTACACGTGGTATGATGTCTAAGAGTCAAGGCGATTTAGCTAGAAAAAAGTTAGGTGTCGGTAAGCCTATGAGTCCTAGTTTACAGGCAAGAGCAGAAATGGGTGTTGACAGACCTACTGTTGTAGTAGCAGGACATAGAAAAATTATACGTGCTCAAAGAGAAAAGATACTTGCAGCTAAAGAAGCAAAAGAAAAGGATACACCTTCAGATGACAGAGCTTAATCAACCCCTACTAGATGCACCTATATCAGGTCAGCATATGACCTCAGAGTTAGGTAGTAGACCGTGGCAACAATCACCACAATATAAAACTGTGGATGAAGCTATTGAATACTACTTAGATAGAATGTCAACTGATGAATTTACTGACCAACTTGTAGATGTCTTAGAGATGGATGTGCCTGTCACAACCTTAGCTAATACATTACAATTAGGTGGTGTTATGGAAGGCAAACATACTGTAGATGTAGGTATGTTAGTCATGCCACTACTAATGGAAATGATTATGCTTGTAGGTGACATGGCTGATGTTAAGTATGATAGTGGTATGGAGAATCCTAATAAAGGTAAGACTAGAGATACATTGTTAGAAAGTGTAAGAACTAAACTACAAAGAGAGCTTGATAACAAGGAAGGTATGTTGTTTGATGAAGATGGAACAGAAGAAAGTGTACCTGAAGAAACAGAAGATAAAGATATAGAAGAGAGTGAAGAGCCTAAAGGCTTAATGGCAAGGAGAGTTTAATGAGTTTCGCTACAGGATTTGTAACAGGTTTAGCCAAAAGTGTTGATGACCAATTAAAGAATGATATGCTCCGTACTCAAAAGAGAATGGATGGCATGGAACAGTATCGTGTCACTAGACGAAGGGCAGAAGAAGATAGAGTTAAAAAAGAGAGAAGGGAAGTTAATGAAGTATTTAAAAACCTTGCATCTCTTGTTGATGGAGATATGTATAAAGCCAAGCAGTTGTTTGAAGCAGGTGGTGGTACAGTATCAGGTGCTACTAGCTTTTATAAAGACCTTAAGGAAAGTCAACAAACTTTAGGTAGTAATTTTGATATAAATAAAGCTGTAACATTAAGTAGTGAACTTAGACCTGAAGGTGTAACTGACCAAGACTTTATTAACAATTATGTTAGAGGTGTTACCAAGTTTAGTCAAGACAAAATGGAAGGTAGTGGGTTATTAAAATTATTTGGTGGTGACTTTAGTAAGCAGGTAGATAAAAGAGTTGACCAAGCTGCACCTATTGAAACAGAAGATAAGTTTGGTTTAATTAAAACTGCTCCTGCTAAAATAAACCATGAAGAGTTTATGAAGTTTAAAAAGTATGAGAAAGATAATCGTATAGAGGTAGGAACAACGCTAGTTAGTGACCTTCTAATATTAGAGAATGAATTAAGTTATGAGACAGATGATACTAAGAAAAAAGAATTACAAGCTAAAATTGTAAAGAGAAGAAATGATATAACTCAAGCTGCTATAATGAAGAGGAAAGCTACAGGTGCTACTTCAGCATTCTCTAAGTCTAGTCGTGACTCTATACTTAAGTCTGCTTATGAATCACGTTTAGGTGATAAGTTTGTTACTAAGGGTGCTAATGAACAGATTGTTATTAGCTTTAAAGGAAACGAAGCAGAAGGATTTGATAAGAAGCTTCAGATACTTGAACAAGTTAGAAATGAATGGAGAGGTGTAAATGATACAACATTTAATACCCAACTAGACAATGAAAAGATATTAGTAGGACAAGATATTAGTAAGTACAAACAAGATTTTATGAATGGCAATGAGACTGTTATTGGACAGAGAACATATCATCCTTCATATAATTCTTCTGACGATGTTCAAAAAGATATTAAATCTACTACAAAACTAGTAGATGGTAAACCAGTAACTGTACCACCTAAAATTAAAAAGGGAGATGTTGTTACTTATAAGGTTATGAAAAATGGAGAGGAAAAACTTGTTACTAAGATTTGGACAGGAAGAACCTTTCTATAATGCAAGATACTTTAAACATAGATGAAGTACGTAATAGCTTATTACAGACTGACGATGATGGTACTGATGCAGAAAAGTCTTTATCTTCAGAAGAAGTAATTGTAAATGAAGAAGAGGTACGTAATAGTCTACTGCAAGTAGATGAAACAAATACTGAAGTCTTTGAGGATACAAGTACAACAACTAGTGTAAAAGAAGAAGTACCCTTCCAAGATACTTTATATAACTTCTATAGTACAACCTATCCTGAATTATTTAGTGGTGGCAAGTTAACTGATATAGAGGGTGCTAAAGAAAAGGGTATCATATCAGAGTATGATTATATTGCTGTTCCCGGGTCTGATGAAGATATAAATAAACCTAGATTACAGTTGCATTCTAGTACTATATTTGATAGTGATGATGGATTTGGTTCTAAGACTTTTAAGTATAATGATGGGAATGAAGTCACAGCTATACAGAAAGAATCCTTAGATGAACAGATGCAGTCTAGTTTCAGGGTTGTTAATTTATTCAAAGAAGAAGAAGAAGAGCTAACTTCACCTGCAAATCTTCCTGATTCATACGGTAAATATAAAGATGCAGACAATAAAATTGTAGAACTACCTTTCATGGATGGTAAACTTATGGAAGGTTATAATACAGAAGGCTTAACACAGGTTACTAACGAAGAGGGTAAACATGTTGTAGAAGATAGCCTTATGAAACAAGTAGCTACTGTACCTATTATAGGACCTGCCTTATATAGTGGCATGTTTGAATTATTAGACTCAATAGATTATGTACCTGCAGCGTTTAAGGATATTGTAGAAACAGCAGGTAAAGCATTGTATGCTAATGAGACTGTTTGGGATAGTATGAATACGGCATTAAAGGCTTCCTCAAATAGAAGTTTTGCTAACCCTAAAGATATGGCAGAGCAATTAGCTGATGGTGCAGGTGCTTTCTTAGAATACTTGGGCAGTCAGGGTATAGCTTCTAAAGTTGCAGGTATGGGAGATGACGTAACTAGAGCAACAGGTTTTTATAAAAAAGGATTAGGTAAATCTAAGAAAGAAATAAATGAAAACTTAAAACTGTTTAGGAATTATAAACAGGTTGCTAAACAAGTGGACAAACAAGAAAAAGATGCTAAGTGGTTAGCCAATAGGTTAGAAAAGGCTATCAACATAGAACGAATTAAGTATGCTACTGATGTAGAAATGAAGGAGAAAGTAGATGCAGCTAAAAAAATCGCTGATGAAAATAAAAATATACGTACAGAACTTATTAATCTGTTTGAAGAAACAACTAAAAAGACTGTATCAAAAACTGATGAGTCTGGTAACAAGGTCTTAGATTATCAAGGTGCTCGTAAGGCAGGTATAGAATTATTAGAAGAGAGTGGTGCTGATGCAAGTTTAGTGCAAAAGATTGCTCCACGTATTGATGAACTAAGTAATCCTATATTAAAACCTGAAAAGTTAGACGGTTTAGTTGCCATCACAAAAGAGTTTCAGAAAAAATATCCAGATTCTTTTAATAATAATAATACTATTATAGATAATTTGTTTGACTTAACTGTTGCGAAAGATTTAAAACTAGGAGAGAACTTAGCTGGTTCACCCGGGGATGAATTATTAACTACCTTAAATAAATATGGATTATCTTTTGAAGAATATATACTAACTGTCGTAGGTTCAGGTTCTCAGGCAGCTAAAGTTATGAATAAGTTGTCGCAGATTAAAAGGGCAAGACCTTTAAATGAGCAACAATTACTAGCATTAAAGGCTGCTGAAGCCACTGATAGTAGTATAATGAACTATGCTTTAAGGGTAGAGAATATACGAAGAGGTGGTTTAGTATCACAGTTAGCTACAGCTTCTCGTAACTTATTCTCAGGCTCAGTTCGTGTACCTCTAGAAGCATTAGCCAATATAGCAGACACTGCCATGTATAATATGAGCAGAGAAGGTTATGGTGCAGGTGTTAAGACACTATTAAAACCTCGTACTTACAAAGATGCCTTTGCAAATTGGAAGTATATATATGATGACCCTAAAGCCACAAAAGAATTAACTGATTTTATTTTAGATAGACCTGAATTAGCAACGCAGTATGACCTAATGCTTAATAACTTGAACGAGATACAGAAGGTTCAAGGCAGGGGTTCTGGTTCAATAACAGACAAGATTATATCTAAGGGTGAGGATGTCGTGTCCTTCCTTAACATGCCTAATAGATGGCAAGAATACTTAATACGTAGGGGTTCTTATATAGGGGAGCTTCAACGACTAGTTAGGAATGAATATAAGATTGACCTGCTAGAGACACTTAATAGAGGTAAGCTCAAAGATTTACTTAATGATTCTAATACTGTTGTACCAAAGGGTGCTCGTTCATTTAATGAGATATCTGCTGATGCTGTACAAAGAGCACTAGACGTTACCTATGCAAAACAACCTGACTTAAAACCATTTAGAATATTAAGTAGCCTTCTTACTCGTAGTATTATTGGTACAGTTGTAATGCCTTTCCCTCGTTTTATGTTTAATAGCATGGAATTGATGGGTCAGTATATGGCAGGTGGTTCAATACCCCTAACCAAAAAAGCCATAAAGATATTATCTTTTGGTACAGTCTTTAAGGGGTCTAAGCAAATGGGTATATATAGCTTCAAGGATAGGCAACGTATATCAAGAAACTTAGTTGGTGTAGCTGCTATAGGTGGATTTTATCAGGGGTACAAAGCCTTATCAGAAACAGGTGAATCTCCAACAGACTATAAGCAATTACCTGTAGGTGACGGTACTACCTTAGACCTTACTCCTCTATATCCATTAAGACCATATGCATACATAGGTAAGGCTATGGAAAAAATTGCTGATGGAACGTTTGAGGATTGGTATGACTCAAAAGAATTTGCTGAAACTTTTATAGGCACTAACATTCGTACAGGTGTAGCTTCTGGATTACTAGATGATATAGTAGATGCTGTATCAGGTGGTGTTGATTTATCAACGTTTGCTAGAGGTGCTAAAGTGGGTGGAAAGCTATTGGCTAATTACCTACAGACATGGGCAGTTCCATTCGCACAGTTACTAGAAGCACAAAGGGTAACAGGAGATAGGGGTACAACATATAAAGACTTGTCACCTGAACCTTCACTAGACCCATACACAAATTTTACTAATGAAATTAAAAGACCTTTTGACTCACGTGGATTTTCAGACCCTAGTGGTAAGACAGAAGCTGATGCACCTAAACGTGAGTTTTTGTTTCAAGAAGATAAGAAAAGGGTAGCACCTGCTTATCGTGTGTTGTTTGGTTTAAATCTAACTACGCAAGACAGTGAGGATGGAGAGTATCTTAAAGACTTAGGTTATACTGAATTTAACTTAAGTAGTAAGTCTGAGTCACCAAAGGTAAGAAGGTTTGAAAATGCTATCCTTCGTGAGTTTCTACCTACAGTAGTTGATATTACACAGTCAATGGAAAAGTACTATGAAAAGGAATATAGGAGACAAAAGGTAGGATTTAAAGAAACTGTTAGTAAAGAGAAGTATATGCTTACTAATCTTAAGCCACTAATAGATGAACAGTTTAGAGCTATCAGACAGAAAATAAAAGATGGTAAAGTGGGAGCAGGTGGTCCTTATGTTAAGGCGATGATAGACTATAAAAGGTTAACTAAATCAAATAGAAAGTGGGCAACCGTAGAATTTCTTAAGCAATTTGAAAGACCTGCTGATGCTTCCAACGTAAAAGACCTACAGTTACTAACGAAGCTAGGTGCTAACTATGGTAAGATTATTAAAAAAGCATTAGGCTCTCGTAGATAATCCACCATAGCTACACATTTAATTAACGTTCATCTCCTGAACCTTGCAATGTTCCACGTTCCTTCCTACCATGTAACTTCTTTAAGTTCTCTTTCATAATATCATTCAATGGCACACCAACTTCCTTTGCCATCATAGCACAGTACCAAAGTACGTCACCTATCTCTGATGCTATGGCAAGCTTCTTCATTTCAAAGCCTTCTTTATCCTCACCATCACGTATAAGTTTCTTTACTTTACCTGCAACTTCCCCTGCTTCACTTGTCATACCTAATGCTAGATACTCTAGTGCTTTGTCTTCAGGAAATATTGCAGTCTGTCCTGCTAGATTCTCATATAAATCAGGAGTTATGACTTCTGATATTATCACTTTATCGTACATGTATTTTCTCACTTCTTCTTCTAGCTTCATCTCGCTTGACCCTTTCTAATCGTTGAAAGAAGGAGATGGTATATCCTCTCTCCCACTCTCTTGCTTGCATAGTATTGAGATGATAGGGATTGGTTACCCTACCTCTCTTAAAGTCAGTCATGCCTTTACTAAATTGTATCTTTAGTGGTGCATCATACTTACTTAGATTTGGATTCCTTTTTCTCTTCGATTGCATTTTCAGTTCTCCTTTCAAAGTATTTTACTAGTACGTTTAGTTTACCGTTGGCATGTTCTAATGCCATCAGCTCTTTATCTATTGTGTCTACGATAGTTGGGTGGTCTCCTACACCAACAGGATTAGTCATCATAACTTCTATGTTAGCAATGTGTCCATTCATCTGACCTAATAGTTTAGTCTTTATTGCTTGCAGTATCATGTCTCTCATTGTATTGCTTCTCCTTTAAATGCTTTTATAACATCAGATGAAAACAATTTCTGTAGATTAAGAAGGTACATTCTAGATGCATTATTATCACCACCTGAAACAGACCTCTTAGAATCTAAGTTGTTTATTATCTTCTTTAAACTATCTGTGTTAAATACTAACGTGCAGAAAGTATCTTCTCCTACACATAAATTATGAAACCAATAGTCAGATTCAGTTGCTTCTATACCACTTGGTTTACCATAAGATTGGTACTCAATGGCAATGTTACCTGTACGTTGCCACATATCTCTTTCACTTTTAACTTCTATCTTCTTATCCTGTAGCATGTCAGCTACCTGTTGTTCCCTTACTTGACCATACTCTAAATCAATATCAAACTTTTTTCTGTTCTCTTTACTTGGTGCTAGGTTTTCCATGTGTAACTCCTTTGCTTCTCTTAGGTTTAAGATGTAATAGTTCTCTGATGTGTAGCTTTCTACCTTTAAAGAACACGATTAAGTTTATTGTAGTGTTGATGGAAATGGCGATTAATAACCACCACTGCCACCATAATAGTTGTGTAGAAGATTCTAACATTAACTAGAAGCAATGTCAACTATTTCACATGCATCTGCTGTGCAAGCTAACTCCCTTCCACCTGTAGTAGTATCTTCCTTCTCGTAGTCTGCTAACTTAGACCAATCAATAGACTCAGGCATCTGTTTGTATAGTTGCTCATACTCTCCACCTGTTATGTCTTGATAGGGTGCTTGTGCATAAGTGTGGTCACTAAAAGGTAAGAATGATATACCTGATACTTCATCAAAGTTATCATATACCCATGCTCCCACCTTCATCCACTCATCTTCCTTAACAGATACAGTAACAGAAGGCTTGTGCTCACACCAATGTCTTTGGAACATAAGCCAATACTCTAACTGTTCTATAGCTGTCATGTCAGTTCTTGTAGTAGCACCTGAAGGTGACTTCATAGGAAAGCTAAACACAGTTGTGCTATCAGGCTTCATAACATCAGGCTCACTTGGTATACCACTATCTTTCATAAACTGTGTGAGTGGGTCTTTGTTATCACCACGTACAGTTCTGATGTAGTAGTCATTGTGTCTAGCATGAATACCTGAAGCACTGTCAACTAATTGACTAACTGTACCACTAGGTTTAACACAAGTTATAGCAGTTGACTGTGGTATGCCTAAATCTTTAGCCATCTTCTTGTTAGTTTCTACTGCTACACCCCTTAGTATCTCTAAGATTTCAGGTGTCCACAAAGGGCAATCAAGAATACCTGTTAGGGAAACTCCTAATAGTCTTTCTTCTTCTGTATTATCCTTCCATATCTTACGTAAGTATTTAAAATTAGTAAGAGTTGATTGGAATGTACCTAAGATTGTAGCCATACGTACCTTTTCTTTCAAAGATTCTAAGCCATCTGTAACCCTGCACACTACTTCTGTAAGATTGCAGAACTGATACGGTCTAAGTATAATCTCACTGCATGGATTACAACCAAAGTAGTGGTCAGTTTCTCGTCTACCATTCTCAGATGCTTTAACTTGTGCGGCTTTTCTGTTAAAGATACCTCGTTCACCTGACTTAGATTCGTATAGTGATGTCCATTCTCGCATGAATGTACCCATCTCAGGCTTACCTTTAAATGCTACAGAGTTATTGGCTAATGCTCGTTGACCTTCATTCTCCCACCATTGCCCTGACTTAGCATGTCTCATTTGGTCATCACCTAAGTTAGACAAGGATATAAGAGCAGACCTACGTACACCACCAACAACTACAACTTCACCAATCTTGCACATCAAGTCGTGGCACTCAATAGGAAATAGTCTTCTACCTTTAGCACCTTTAAACTTCTCTATACAAAATCTGAATAGTTCTTCTAGTGGTGCAGGTCCTGATGCTCTACCCCCAAAAGTCTTTAGCCTTGCACCTGCTGGTCTTACCTCTGATGTATCCCAAGTTGGTATCTGCCCTGCATATAACATAGCAATCAACTCACGTAGTGACTTTGACCAACCGGGTCTGCTATCACCTACTTTAATTATAGTAGAGGAGTTCTCAAAGTGCTCATTTACAACAGGCAACTTGTCTACATTCTCACGTTCAACAGAGAAACCTACACCTGTACCACACATAAGTATGTACATACATTCATCAAATGAACGTGGACTATCGACAGGTATGTAGCTACAGTTGTAACCACCCACATGGCAACGGTCTAAGGCAGGTCCTGAAGTCATTAAGGCTCTCATGCTAGGCATCACACCTAAGTTCATTATCTGCTCTGTAAGCTTCTCCTTGAGAGCCTTTGTAATAGTGTACGAATGATTCTTACTTAGGTGGTTAGCCATATAATCAAAGTATCTATCGACAGTCTCTCCCCAATTCTCTCTACGTTGTTCGTCATCTTTCCATCTTGCATAGCGAGAGAGTGCTATGAAGTTTTGGTAGTCAGTTGGTAAATAGTTTTGTATCATCTCATCACTCCATTATTGTTTTCATATGTTTAATCTTAGTACCCTCTACATCGTAGAAGTATTCTTGTATTCCTTCTTCTATCTCTACTGCTACATTCTCATCAGCAGGTATTGGGTATTCTTCAGGGTCTATCTCCAATGTTAGAAACACTTTAACTTTTATCATCATAGACCTCAATGAGTTTATTTAAATACCATTGTGCTTTCTTTAAATCCTCAACACCATTCTTGTATCTAAATCTCCATAGGTACTTTACTATATTACCTTGTAAGTAATAGTCAAACCCATCTACTAACATAGCTTGTAAGGCATCAATAGTTTCGATACCTGCTTTGTTGTAATGGATTGGACTATTAACCATGTCCTGTTTATTCTCTTCTACTTCTTTTAATTTTCTATTCATATAATCCATATACCTTTCCATTATGCGTTACCTTTTGTATCAGAGTCAATCGTTATGTGTATAACATTATCTTCTACATTTACTACGTTAGCTTTGGGTTTACTTTTTTCCTTCATTCTTTTTACCATATCGTGATAGTCTTTGTCAACAACCTTTTCAATAAAGTCATTGATGTCATCACGTAGGTCACAGTCATCTTCTGTTAATGGTACGATAGCACACATCATCTTACATAAATGTAACACTTGATAGTATGCTTCGTCATCCATCTTATTATCAGGGTCTGTAATAATAGAGACATCAACAGCACCGTTCCATTCGCTATACTTATTTAGGTCAGGTCTTACACGTATCACAAAGTCTTTTCTTAATAGCTTTGCCCTTATTCTTGATTGCTTCTTTCTAGGTTTCTTTTCCATGCCTATCTCCTTTTCACTTTTGTACCTTTGAACTTTATAAAGATAGGGTGTTTGTTCTTGCCCTTTTCTTTCAACCAATCTTCAGGTATGATTCTATCGTAGTATCTGAATCCATGTCGTATGCACCACTCTGCGTAGGTAGATTTCGCACCTTTGCTTAGCTTACTTCGACTGTTTGTAAATACAAATCTAATATCTAGCTTAGGGTGTTGCTTCTTTATGCACAGGTGTTTTCTTCTGTCTGCTGTTAAGAATCTTCCTTTAGTTTCTATTATAATACCATTGTTTAATATAAAGTCAGGGGTATAGGTGCGATAAGTTAAGTCTTCCCACTCTATCTTAAGAGACTCATAACCATATGTATGCTTATGTTCCTTTAAGTATAGGGAGATGGCATGTTCTAATCCACTCCTATACCCATACTTTATTGCTTCTCTACGTACACTATGAGGTGACATTTAATTCAACATAAGAAACTAACTTAGGGAACTGTGCCTTAGACTTCACTGAAGGTAGTTCTTTTAAGTTCTCCCAACAAGAATGTTTATAGCTACAGAAATTACAACTTACTCCTAGTATCTTATTACCTGTAGGTTTACCTCTAAACGTTTCCTCTATTGGTTCAAAGCAACGTGCAAACTTGTTATGCTTTACAGTCTCCACTGTTGCTCTTATCTTACTCATCTCATAATCTGCATCAGCATTTTGTGCTGACACATATTTAAATGCACCATTAGCTTTGTTGACTACCCACCAACCACCAATCTTTTTCTTGGCAGCTTTTGCATAACCAACTAGCTGACTCACATAACCAAAGGGGTCACCCTCGCTAAGTGTCTCAAAGTTAACAAACTTGTTATCATATGACCAACCTGATGCTGACTTCACATCATCAACTGCACCATCAATAACTAAGTCATACGTGCCTGATATACTTGTACCATCTACATCGAGTGATACATTCTCAGGCTCGTCATACTTAACACCTGCACTCTTGAGTAAACCCTTGAAGACTGCTTCGACTATATCTCCTAACATCATGTTCATCATAAAGTTAGTTGGCTTAGCTGAAGCAACTTCAGGTTTATTCTTCTCAAACCACAGTTGACAAGTAGGTCTACCTAAGTTGGACATACGTAAACGAAAGTCACCCCTCTTGTTTTCCCCACCAAACTGCTTTCGCAGGGCATCCATAACGTCATTGCCTACCTGTTGAATTACTTCTTCAGACATAGTAGACTTACCATTTACGGCATCAGACATATACTGATGCACTACGAGTTCAGCAGGATGATTCATTATGCTACTTCTTCTGAATCAATATCTACAAACTCATCGACTGTAGACACGTCATCATCATTCATATCCTTGTTAGCATTTTCACTCCAAGCATTCATTATATACTCATTGTAATTCTGCACCCAAGCTACGAAGTCAGCAAACCTTGTATGCTCTTCATCAGTTAAGTCTAACTGCGTTGTAACATCAAGGGATGTAACAGGTAGATAGAAGCTATTACCATTAGGTAACTTTCTCTCTTCTGTATTAGCAGTAATGGTGTGATGTACAGGTAGTCTCTTCATCTTAGCTAATTGAGTAAAGATAGCACCTACAGTTTTAAATGCATCCCTATTCTCAACTTCCCATATGAATGGGAGATTACCTACCTCAACAGGATTACCTACTCCATCTGTGGGATTGACTAACTCAATAGTACCAAAGACTGCACGTACTCTTTTAATCTGCCTGATTAAATCCTGCATCTTTTCAGGTAGTGCTTTAAAGTCTTTAATCCAACCTGAAGGTTTACCACAGTTAAAACCACCATCGTTATCCTTCAAGTCTATATTGAGATTATCTCCCATGATAGTCTTAACATAACGATTGGACTTATCTCCTGTACCCATGATAAATCTTTTATACATGAATCTCTGCATGTAGGGTCTTATCTTAGCTGATGTAGCAAAGTAAGTTTCGCCATCAGGTATCTCAAGTTTGTAAGTACCACCCTCGACTACCTCAACCTTAGTCATCTTACCTTTAACCTCTTCCTCTCCCATGATAGGAGTGTGGTTAATTCGTAGCCTTGCTAGGGTACTTGTCTGCTTCTTCTCAGAGGTGTTCTCCCCTGACATACCCATAACTTTAGCCATCGCTGCATAGTTATCTTTATCTATAGTTATTACTTCATTTGTCATAATACTTCCTTTCTTTTCTGTTAAAGTCTTATAGTTATATCAGCTAACGTCTTTAGTGTCAAGCCAATTATCACCTATTTTTGCTTCTAGTAATAGTGGTACATTAAACGTTATACCAAAGTGATTCTCAATTAAGCCATTCATCTGTGAGTTAACAAGTGTAATGATGTATAATACTTGCTTCTCTTCTTCAGGATGAACGTCAATTACAATAGAGTCGTGTACACTATTGACTACACAACTTTGCATAGTCTTGAGTAAGTCATCTATCTTCATTAAGATTAATGGAACTATATCAGCAGTAGCAAATGATTGAACAGGGTAGTTCTTTATCTGCGTAAAGTATGATACAGTTCCATTTCTCTTTCTCTTTACATCAGGAAAAGAAAACTCTCTACCTGATGGTGTCTTTATCTTGCCTGTGTTTACAGCTTCTTTAGCCAATCTGGAGTGCCATGATTTGATTCCTTGGTACTTCTCTGTGAAGTGGGAATAGTACTCTGCTTCTGCTTTAGTTCTTCCAAATCCTGTTGCTCCATATAAGGGTGCAAACGTGTGTGCCTTCGCATCTTGGCGAGTAGTAGGTTGACCTGCATCTGTAATAACTTTAGACGTATACGAGTGAACATCGAACCCTGTAGAAACTTCATTAATAGCTACCTCATCTTGTGATAAAAAAGCAGATACCCTAAACTCTAACTGTGCGAAGTCAGCTTCAAGTATCTTGCCACCTTTCCAACGTGACACAAACACCTTCTTCACAGGAAACGTACCACCTCTAGGCATGTTCTGCATGTTAGGGTCTGCACCACTAAACCTACCTGTCGATGTCCTGTGTTGCAACAATCGCACATGCAACTTACCATCAGGCTTGAGGTAGGTATTGATACCATCAACGAATGATGATAAGTATGTCTCAACTGCACTAAGTCTACGTACATCATGTAAAAAACTCTCTGCTTCTTTCATGCCACGTTGCCTAGCTACACCTTCTAGTACCTCTAGTTGTGTCTTACTAGTTGAGAATCCATTAGCACTTACCCACTTAGGGTTAGGTGCATTAAACTTTAGTCCTGCCACACTGTCCACAATATCAGTAAAAGTATGACCATCCCCATTACAATTCTTACATTTGGTAGGGTTGGTATAAGGTGTTCCATCTTTCTTTACCTTTCTAATTTCTCCCCATCCTTTACACTCAACACAATGAGATGCATGTTGCTTGTAAAGAACTTTGGAATGTTGTTTAATTTTATTACGAAAGTCTGTGTTACTCATGTAAGACTCAAAGTTATTTGCCCACATAGCTTTATCGTGTGGCTTTCTACTGTAGATAACCCATGATAATTGCTCAGGACTATTGAGATTGATTTGTATATCTCCCATAAGTTTACTGACCTGACCATTCAATGACACTCGTAAGTCTTTTCTTTCTTGCTCAAACTCTTTCCTAACTTTATCTAGTGCATCTACATCTACAGAGAAACCTCTTTGGTATATCCTAGCTAGAGTAATAGCAACTTGGTTGGTTAAAGTAACAGTAGTCATCAGTCCACTATACTCTACAGTATTAAGCTTTCTATATATCTCATCACTTAATTCTTGTGTAGCATGTAGGTCAGCAGACAGATACTCTGATAGTTCTTCGTGTGGTATCTCATCTACACCTGTGCCTTTCTTAAAGTATTCTTTTAATGTATCTTGTTTCTTAGTATTCAAGTTATATCTTTCAGCACATGCTTCAAGAGAGAGTGGTTGTTTCTGACCACGTTGTAATACATACTCTCCTAGCATCGTGTCGAAGACAGCACCTGTGTAATCAAAACCACATTCCCATATCCACATCAAATCGTGTACTATATTGTGTCCTATAAGAACTGTGGCATCATTCAATAGGTCTTGCAACCCATCATAGTTATCTCTGTATAAGTACTCCTTGCCTGTATCAGTAAGACAACCAACCATAACTAGCTTATTATCTTTCTCGAATGGGTCAAGATGTAGCTTACCATCTCTGTGAGTAACTGTATTTTCTACGTCTAGTGTTAGCTTCATGCTTCGTACCTCGCTGTCTTGTAATCAAGTTCACAGTGTACACTACCATGCCAACCTGTCAACTTATTTTTAACAACATTCAAATGTCGTTGTGAATCTTCTTCGTCTTGTCCTTCAACCTGTGGATTCTTAGCTATCAGTATCATCAAGTCAGCTTCAGCTGCCTTACCTGTACGTGAGCCTTCCATCATAGCTTGGTTAAGTATTACTTTGCCTTCAGCTTCAGCAGACAACTGTGACATATAAAAGACTGCACACTCATGTTGCTTTGCAATCTGCCTAGCATGTACTGCGTTAGCCTTCAATGCTTCATCTGCTCTAGCAAAGCCACCTGTCCTAGCAAACTTATCTCCCATATCCAAGAGTACCACATCAGGTTTGTATGCTTTACATACACTCTCTACCCATGCCATGTCTCTACCTGTCGCATCCTTAATCTTGATTCTATCTTTAACAGGTGCATACAAGTCACGTGCCTTACTAGGGTTAGCCTTTATCTCTCTCATCTCCATACCTGTAGATGCAGTCAAGTATCTAGCACCTACTCTGTGATAACCTTCTTCATTACACAGGATAATACAGTTAGCACCTTGATGAGCAAAGCCATTTGGACTAGCAATCAAACTCGCATGGAAAGATGTCTTACCTGTGTTAGGTCTAGCACCTATCTCAATTAAGTGTCCTGCATTCACACCTTCTACCTTACGTGTAAGGCTAGGTATGTTGAATGTCCATCTAGCTTCCAAATCATTCTTAGCTAAGAGTGTATCTAAGTCTATGTCTTCCCACTCAATATTTAAGTTGGGAGTAAAATCATCCCCATAATGCTCAAGTATATTACGAAGAGGTTCAAGAGAGGACTTAGCACCATTAACGTAGTCAAAACCAAGATTAGCAATGTCTTCCCCCACAACCTGTTGGAATAATTTCGAGAGTACTTCTTGTGCAATATCAGTTCCAAGTGGTTGCTCCTTCTTTACTTGATGAAACAAAGCAGAGTATGCTTGCTTCTGTGCAGTAGTCATCGATGGATTGTTAGACATAAACAATGCTTCAATCTCATCAGGTGTTACTGTTCTTGCATATGTGTCCATAGCTTTATCTATGGCACTCTTTATCTGACGTACATCCTTACTGAATAATCTGTCAGGACATTTAGCACCTCTGTGTTCATCGTAGAATGTCTTGTCCATCAGACTTCTTATTAGTGATAGTTCCATGTTGGGTCTCCTTCTATTGTTGTTGTTGGGTTAGGTTAGTTAAATTTAATATGTCGCTAGGTTCACGATATTTTAAGTCATCTTTTAATCTAAGTATTTTAATATCGTTAACGTATCCTCGTAACTCTTTTGCAAAGGCTAGTGTCTTGGGCAATGCATCAGGGTCTAGTGCTATAATTGCTGTTGAGAATCGTGTGAGATACTCCTTATGTGCTTCTGATAATGACGTACCCAACACAGCTAACCCAACGTATACATCATTGCCTACAACTGAAGCACTCACACAATCCTCAACAACCACTGCTACCTTACCACACCCATGTGTATAAGGCAAACTATTCTTACCATATCTTTTCCATTTAGGTATTCTGTTTGCAACTGACCTACCAACTGCATCAATAGTAACACCATTGTCCTTTACTAAGAACACAACTCGTCTTTCTTTCACATCATAGTGTAGGCTAAGTTCGTCTGCATCTAACTCCCATAGTTCGCAGAAGTCCATGACCTCTCTTCTATTACCATGTGGTACTACAAAGTCAGGTAGAATAAACTCAACCTCGCCTGTGTCCATCACATCAGGAGTAATAGCATCACGTATGTCTTGTACTGACAGGTGTACTCTGTGTCCACCTTTAGTCTCACACGTAGCTTTATAGCAGTTCCATACTACCTTACCCATGTTGTTTGTTACTGTGAAAGTTTTGTAGCCTTTACATACAGGACAGTTCATTCTTTTTGTCATGCCATTGGCTACATCTAATTCTTTTATTATTTCATTCATATTATACATTATATATCACTTTCCTTGTCGGCATTTACTTGCTTGTACCATAGGTTTTACGTAGTGTCAATGCATTATTTGCAGAATCATACGTATTTTTCATATAAGGTTTCACAGATTGAGGGTTAGCATGTCCTGTGACAGACATAATCTGACCCATTGGTACTCCTGCTTCCACCATTTCTGTTGTACCTGTCCTTCGTAAGTCCATCATACGTAATTCACTAGGCAAATTAGCCATGTCCATCACTCGTCTACCCACTTTTGATAGTCTTACTAACGTGTAAGGCTTATATTCTCCACCTACAGGGCGATAATGTGGGGTCACATAGGGTTGAAAACCATACTCATCCCTCTGCTGAACTAACATTTTCAATAAGTCAAGAGAAATAGGTAGGTGTACTACACTTCTTCTCTTTGACTGTTGCAAATTTAGCACACTTTTATCAAAATCTATGTTTGTAAACTGCAATAATCGCATATCTCCTATGCGTTGACACCATTCGTATGCCATTTGCACTATCAAACCTACATTTCTGTACTGAAAATCGCTATAAGCTACATCTAAAAATTGTATCACTTGTTCTTTTGTCCATACTGTACGTCTTACATGTGTAGGTTTACGTTTGTAGGTAGCAAATGGGTTGCTCTCAGCATAACCCATCTCCATACCATACGAATATACCTTACGTGCTACAGATGTGATAGCATTAGCCTGATAGATACCACGACTCAACCATTGTTCGTAGGCTCGTCTCGCTATCGCACCTGTCATTTTACTTAGTCTTATTGTTGACAAACTTTTGCCATCAACTTTTGTTTCAAGTAAAACTTTTGCACAGTATTGATAATCAACTTTAGTTTTATCTACTAAGCCATTGAAATCATTAGACAAATAGTACTTCTGTACTAGGTCATTTATATTCATAAGACCCACTCCATCTGCTATAGTGTCCATGTTCGCACTCAACTTCAGCACCTACTATGTTAGCAAGTTTATGTTCCATTCTATCTAGCTTACATATTTGCTCATAGTCTATTGGACACTTATCGTCTGTAGTAGCGTTGATACTACGTAAGTCCTCAAGTATTTGTAATATCCTTCGTGATTCTTTTGCCGTCAAGTTTATTATTTTATTTATTTCTTTTGTTTTCTTTTTAGTCATGTTACACCTCCAATGCTATGTAAATACATAATGCTATAATTAATAACTTACCATAGTCTAAGTCATACTTAGTATTCTCTCCATACTTCTCCTCGAAGTGTGCTACTATTCTATGCCACATATTATTTCTCCTTATCTTGTTTTAAAAGTTCCATCGCAGCGGATGCGATACGATTATTATATTTAACTTGGTAGCCTGTACCTGCACCTAATGACTGCACATCTACCAAGTGTTTGTGAAAGTGTTCTACACTATCCCACTTCTCCTTTAACTCCCTACATAACTCATCATACTCTACATCACTAATGATGGGTTCATCCATCTCGTAATACAAGTATGAGTGCATGAGATAGTAAGGCACTAACATATTAGGATTGGTTTTTGTTATCAATATAAACCCTCATATGTGTAGACTCATTTAAGTTCTGACCAAAGTATGTAGCACCTGTACCCCTCAACTCAGGCTTGATGTGTTGTCCACGTACTCGCATCTTGTATGTCTTCTTGTTGAAGTACTGCTTCATATTGTCAATAAACTCTTGACCATCTGTGTCGTTAGGTATCTCGCTGAACACATAACCACATCCTTTGTTAGGTTGTAACAGGTCATTGGCTATTCTGTATTGAGCCTTCCAATACTCTGCATTATTTACCTCATGTTGATACCTTTCCTTCATGGCTTGATAGGCTTCCCTAGGCACTACAGTTTCATCATGCTCAAGTTGTTGGACAAGACGTTGATTTTCTAACTCAAGTTCCTTTATCTTTTTTCTATATATCTTGTCATTCTTTTCAACAACATCATCATAGAACTCTGCTTGTTCTTTTATCTTACCTTCTTGTGTGTCAGTCCTAACATCCTCTTCATTCTGTTTAACGAATGCTCTGACTAAATGTTGAAAGTCCATGTGTGAAATAGGTATGTACCTATCTTGTTCTTTTGAATAATAATCCTTGTAATTCAAGTCATACATATCACTTGCTAATTTACCTGTGCTTGTTGTTGCACCTAACATCTGTACTACTCTATGTATTTTCATTTTTAAATCTCTCCTTTATTCTAATTGGGTCTGTATATAATTTATCTTTGTGTAATCCTGCAATCTCTACACCTAGTTTCCTCTGTTCTTCAGAAGAAGTGTTGGCATAGATTGTAGTCACACCATCTTTATCAGTATATGTAGTTGTAGTTTTAACATCATATAATAATATCTCTTTAGTCTTAGGACATATAACAACCAAGTCTACTAAACCTGTGCAACTCATATTCCTAAACACTTCGTATCCATTCTTTAAAAAGTATATAGCAACTTCATATTCAGATATGTCTCCTGTTCGTGACGTTCCTTTAACACCCATATCATTACTCCTCTATCTGTGTCCATATGACTCTGCTTGTGAGCCTTGTGATACGATACATCCAAGTGGTGCTTCATCACAATTAGGATAACTATAACAAGCTATGTGTTTATCTTCTTCTTCAAACCACTCAGGTATCTCTGTATACTTGTACCTCGCAAACTTCATCTTGTCAACAATATAAAAACTTCTATATGCTTGGATAGGAAAGTTCTCATCTGTCTTCAAGTCATCATGCCCACTAAAACATTGTGGATGTGGTGTGATAAAGTTAGTAGTGTCAGGCACAAACTTAGCACCCAACTTCAAAGCATCATAATGTTTACCCGCACCATGCACCTTCTTGTATCTGTTAGTGTACTCCTCAAGCATGAAGTGATACAATCCAAATGCCCACTCATAATTCTTGCGACATTCCATTGCCCACAATGTACATGGATGCTTCTGATGGACAGGTTTGTACAAGTCATACTCCTCTGCATAGTCAGGTACATAATGCCATAGTGTAGTGCATAACATCTGTGCTTCTTCTAGTGGCATCTTAACTACGTGTTGGTCACATAGAGATGATGCTATCTCACGTGGTGTTTTTTCTATAATAAATCTATTCATCTGTGTCTCCTAATCTGTTATATCTATTGCGACTATATCATATTCATTAAGCATGTCTCGTATTTGCTCTACACTATATGCTTTAATATAAATATAAGTTGTAAAAGTTTCGCTACCATCTACTTTCCATTCTACATAATATCTATTCATCTTTAATCTCCCATCTGTAAAATATGTGGTCATCTATTCGTGTTACATACGTTTTAGTATCTGCCCAACTAGGATTGACATAGTGTGCATGGTAGTGTGTAGCACCCTCAACAAAGTCATCTAGGTGTCCATTGTATACACCATTAGCAATGTGCATAGCCGTTCTCCATGCCTGATGTTCTTTAGGCTTGTCACTCTTGCCATCACAGTACCAACTGAACTGACACCTATTCTTGATAGGAAAGTCAGGCTTCCATTTGTATGTTGCACCTTGTTTAACTACGTCACATACTGTGTTAGGGTATCGTGTATCCTTTACCCTATTCATCACAACTTGTGCGACTGCCACTTGCCCTATGAAACTTTGATTCTTAGCTTCATGGTACACGTTGAGTGCTAGGCATATCATGGATTCCATTAGCATTGTTATATCTCCTGTCCTCTGCGTTCAAGTTCTTGTTCTAGTTGACCAATAACATTGTCAAAACAATCTTTAATTGTAAAGATAGTTCCATCATTATCTTTTGGTGCATCAAGTAACTTCGCTTGTTTAACTTGACGTTGAATGTCGTACATATCACACAACATATCTTTGATATTCATTTGGTCAAAAGCCATTATACATTCTCCATTTCACTTAGGAATAATACACCACCATAGTTACCTTCTCCATCTGCACTCACTTCAACCTTGACATCTTTGTATCTAGGCTTGGTTAAATGAAACTGTGGAAAGCCTTCTTCACTTTCTCCTAAGTAACTCTTTATTCTAAAACCTTCAAGTTGTTTATAATAATTATCTACATCCATTATACATTCTCCTTTTTAAATACTGTATTCCAAGTGTCTTCAATCTCATCATCAAGATTACCATCACGAATAAATTCTAGTTGGTCTTTGACATATTGTATGCGACATTGTTTAAGTGTCCAAAAGTCTGTTGCTACTTCTTCAAAGAATAATACAGGTTGAAGTTCTTCCTTGCTCATACGTAATGCTTGGTAATATAATACATTAACCAATGCCAACATATATCTACTTTCGTTTGTCATTATACCATCTCCTTGTTGTTGTTATACATTTCATGCCATGTCTCATCTAACTGTATGCCCTTGAGTATATGTGCAATCACATCAACTGTCCACCCATTACCAATCATCTTGTATCGCTGACTATTGGATACATGATTGGTGTAGTTGTCAGGTAATGTCTGCAATCTCTCACACTCTAAGGGTGTCAGCTTTCGCCACATATCTTTTGATACTACCACGTTGTCTTTCTGCACAGTAGTAAGACAGTTAGACTTCTCATCATCTCGTACCTCTAGTTGCCTAGTGAATGGTAGGTCTAGTTGGTCATCTTTCCTAGTACCATTCTCATCTAGTCTACGATTAACAATCCTACCAATAGCAACCTTTGGTTCTCTGTGTCCACCTTGCATGGTAGTAAGAGTAGGTGCTTTGCCTTCTTGTGCATACACTCTCTTGATTGAGTCATGCCCTTTGAGGTCAGCAGTACCAACCCTAATCAATCCATCTTTGGACATGGTAGGGTTATCTTTCAGTACCATAGTACGTTGCTTACGTTCAATACTATTCCACCATACTGCACCATTGTACCTAGCAGTAAGACAATGCGACTTACCATCTTGGCTAGTCATCTCATCTGTAGCATAGCCATCTTCCAAGATGTCTTGCATGACAATGCCCTTATCCACCATAGGTGCTATAGGCAACTGCTTGTATGTGCCGTCAGCTTGTAGCTTACCCCACCAATATAGTCTAAACCTATTCTGACCACTAAGCCACTTAGAGTTTAATGCTTGTGGCTCAAATCCCATATACTCTGATATGATGTCTTGTGATTTCTTAGCCATACGTACATTCTCTAAGAGTATATACTTAGGCTTGACCTCATCTCTGATACGTATGAACTCAAAGAATAGCTTACTACGTTCATCGTCAAAGTTAAGCTGATGTCCTGCAAAAGAAAATCCCTGACATGGCGAGCCACCCATTAGAATATCTATGTCATCATTGAAACTACTAGCATCAACCTTAGTTACATCTCCTATAGGTATAGCATCAGGAAAGTTAGCATCCATAACTATGTTAGCATACTTATCTATCTCTGAATAGTAAAACCTTGTGATGGGTAGGTTGGCACGTATCATAGCTAATGCACCAACACCACATCCATTAAACAAACTTGCACCTATCATTGTGTTAATCCTTCCTTTAGTTTTAATAATTGTTCATCTAACCTAATCATAACTGCTCTCGTTTTCTCATACTCAAGCCTATCATATGGGTCTTCGTCAGCACCACCTAGACACTCTTTCCACGTGTTATACTCTAACTCTAAAGCATCCATAATAACTTCTAATTCGTCTACTGTAACTTCAATCTTAACAATCATTCTTACACTCCTATGTAACATGAGAAGTATAGCATTGCTATACCACTCAAGATTAATACTACTTTCGCATCATTATCGTTAGGCATTACTTCCACTCCTTTACCTCAAACTTTAGTTTACTAGGGTCAATGTATCGCTTACCCATAAATGTAACCCTAGACTTTAATTCTTCAAGTGTCAAGTTTTTTGGTGGTACAGACTCACCATGCTCATCACATGACATGATAACTGCATTACCACTCACAATGACATCATCTATCTGAAAGAAGTAATTGTAATCTTTTAAATTACCTTCTTCGTCTGTCCATATGTCATTACCATTTACTTGATGTGGATATAATTCTAAGTAATCACACTCAATCAATTCTTTCTTGTGTGCATAACCTCTTACGTCAACATCAATTATAAATTCATTCTTAGCATCTATAAAATATGTCATCATTAGTTGTACTCCTTCACATATAAAAATTCTATTCTCTCTGTAGGGTGCATTGCTCTAGCCATTTCTATGGCATGGTCAATAGCATTACCATAACATGATTGCTCTAGGGCATCAGAGTGGACATTTAATTGCCCACTCTCTGCACCTATCTTCAAGCCTACTTGCCAATAAGGTACACTCATAATTAACCTACCTTTCTATTTGTAGTTATAGGGTTTTTATGTTGGTACTTCATCAAGCCAAACATCTGCTTGAATGGTACATAATCTAGGGTACGTGTTGCACCTTTACGATTGTAATTAGGGAAGTAAGATACTTTCTTACCCTTGTTCAAGGCTATAAAGCCTTCCCCACTCTTACCACCATCTGTGTAAGTTACAGAGTAACCTCTAGACTTCTTCTCATTAACTCTAAACCTTGTAGGCTTTTGACCTTTCAAAAAGTAAGAGATACTCTTAAGCTGAACGTGTATGTAATTTTTAATAGTCATTATACAAAACTCCTTTCTTGTATGTTTAGTTTAGTTTTACGTAGTAATTTCCTAGCACGTTTCCAATCGTCATTGTGCTTAGGCTTCTTCTTAGTATCTTTAGTTATACTAATCTTTTCAAACATTTGCAATTCATTTTTTCTAGCCATTGTTTGTGAACTCCTTTTTAAATTGTTCATAAGTTTCTGCTTTACTATCGTAGATAGCATATACTTCCTCGAAGTATTCGTTGTTAGGAGAGTAGGTTGCACCACTCTCATTGATTTCATCAATACGTATGTCCTTCCATGTCCTAGTACTCATCACTATATACCTCACCATAGTCTTCCCACTCTTGTTCCCATGTTGGTTGCCCTTCTTCGTCAGCATCTTCGCCACCAACCATATGAGCATCCCACTCATCAGGAGTGATACCTGTCATCATGAACTCACGTTCATCTTCACAGAGGTTAGGCATTGCTTGTTGAATAAGCATACCACCTTCCCATAGAGCAATTTGCTCATGTGTTACGTCAATATCCATTGAGGATATATTTTTGGAAAGAATTGATTGTCTTGTAATTTTCATTTTGTGTAACCTTTCAATGGTTGTTGTTGTTATTGTTATATAAGATATTTTATAATTAAATAAACACTTTCACTAAAGTATCAAGTGTTTTTTAATTTAAATATCTAAGCTCTTGATTTCCTTACGAATCTTTTATTTTTATTTTTACGTTTCATATTAAAACCATAAGTTTTAACCTTGCCACTATACATTGTAATCACTTCGTCTTCCCTTGCATTGCTATCATAAGCAACCCAACATGCTCTTAATGGTTTGTGTGAAGTCTGTGGTAATCTGTAAAGTTTAGCCATAATGTAAATCCTTTAGTTAATTTGTTTTCGTTATTAAGTATCTTATAAGTTAATAATACTTTTACCCATAAATGGAGTATTATTAACGTTATGATACGTAAAGGTTAAGCAACGTATTTTGCTCCTGCTCCATGAGATACAATAGCAATGCTCTTAGCATTGATACTTGACCCACTACATAACTTGCAATCGTCACAGGTAGTACGTCTACCCATTTCTGCTGAAGCAGGACATAGTATCTCTTTACCCTTGACTATTTCGTCAACGTTCTTGATAACCCTAAATGTTCTTATACCTTCATTCCATGAAGCTACTGCTTCTTCACGTGTATCTGCTGACTTCATACATAAGTCATATCTTGTACTTACAAGATTATGTTGATGGGTATAACCTGTTCGACCCTTAGACTTAGCTAAGAAGCTATCCCAAATGTATGAAGGAACGGCACTAGGGTCACCATATGACCCCAAACGTATAAGCTTATCTTTACCTAGTAAAGCTATAGCTTCATGCCCTGTGGCATAATCATACCCACCCTTCTTGTATGTTTTCCAAACATTCAAGGGTGCTTGATAGATAGCTACATAACATGCTCTATCTTTAGCTAACTTCCTATCAGAAGTTATATCTACTGCTTCTCCACGTAAAGGGCAATTACCACAAATGGAATAGTCTAAGCCTAACTTGTTGGCTTCACGTGGGTCTATGTCTCTACACAGTATCCAAGTTTGTACCATGCTACCTGTTTTGTCATTATTTGAATTAACATTCAAACCTGTAGCAATGACAACAATATCTTTACCATCAATTTCACTCTTGCCTTCAAATAAAATGTAACCATTTTTTTGCTTAGTCATTTTGTAACCTCATTGTTTGTGTTTATGTTATTAAGTTATTTATATATTTAATAAACACTTTCACTAAAGTATCAAGTGTTTTTAAATATTAAATTACTAATTTCTTTCAAATGCTTTCTCTGTGTATATGAATGATAAAGCCATACATATTATACCAAGCAACCCAAAACCTAAGAAGGTTAACGTGCAAACGTCAATCATTAGGTCAGTATTATCTGTGATAATATCAATCAATACACCAACAAATAAGGTTACTGCTATAGCAGAAAAGTATGATAAAATCATAAGCATCGAATAGTTATGTGCTTTCTTAAGCAATGTACTTTTTCTTTCATATCGTAATCTCAATCTAGTCATTTTCAATTTCCTTGTTGTTAGTTATATATATACTTAAATACTTTTTACCCATAAATGGAAGTATTTAAGTATTATATAACATAAGTGGTTAGTTAGTTTCAATTTGTATATTATAAAATTTATCAGTTTCAGTATGTAATACTGTAGCATAAGTTTCAAATATCAACATACTGACTAACTCATATCCACATAAAGATAACATTATTTTTAAGTTAGTTAAATTATTATTTAACTTTAAAAAAGGTTTATCATTACGTAATAATTCTAATTTTGGTTTACTACTACAAAAATCAGAAACTAAATTTGATAGTAAGTTATATTCTTTTTCATTCATTGTATACATTGTAACCTCATGTGTTGTGTTGTTTAATTGTTTTCATTAGATAGATTAAATAAAACCTAGTCAACACTATTTTTTAAGTGATTGTTTTTATTATGTTTTTTATTAGCTAGGATTTCATATCATGTGATAAAAGAACGAAACAGGAACAAAATAAGGCAATATATCTTGTGTGTATTATACGTGTTGAGATATGTACTGTTACACATGATATGACCACATATGATAGGGGTAGTGTATATGTGCATCAACATTAACATTTCATGTTAGTTTGTGTATTCTCATGCTTACATGTGATGTAACAAGGGTAACTGATAGCATAACAGTTTACATTTAATGCTAAAGCATTGATATTGCTACACTTTCCTTACACATATACACGCATAATACATGAAATGGTACATTTTTCCTACACACACACCATACTTGCACGCATATTGCACACATTCGAGGGTGGGTGGGCGAGTGCCATGGGGGGGTGTATGCGTAGTATACATGAATACATACACAGATTAGGTATTTCTACTGTTAACCACAAGGGTAACTGTCTACATATATATGAATAGTGTGACATATTTATCACACGGATTTAACAATCGTACATACCTTACATTATTTTTGCTTGACACATAGGGCATAATCGATTATAATTAAGATAACTAGGATAACACTTAAACTGTAACACTTAAATAGTACTTATAATATAACTTATATAAACACTTAAGTATATAAACATGTAAATATACACTTTAACGATTCACTTAAAGTGATATCCCCTAGAATAAATATCCGTACAATATAAAAATAGACTTGACAATGAGACGAAAATCAGTAAAACTATATACACCAGAGAATATGTTGGAAGCATTCTATCATGCTATCCGTACTAATAGATTAAAAGACCTTCATATACCACATAGTTCTGTGTTTTATGTTCGTGCCGCCATTGAAGCTGATACAGGTGTACGCTATTCATTGAAGCATGTAGAGAATGCAATGAAGGCAGAGGGAATGTTGTTAGAATAATGTTTGAAGCGTTTGTACTTGTATGTATGATTGGTAACTCCGATGTATGTCACACACTAAAAGATTTGGAAGGTCCATATAAAACGAAGCAGGAGTGTATAGTACGTACATATGAAATGGCTGCTGACCTCCCAGACTACATGCCTATGTTCCAAGCCTTAAAGTATAAGTGCTTTGAAGATAAAGATTCAGATAAGATGAGAATATAAACTATGGCACATGAAAATAGACGAGCAGCATTGCTCAAGAAACATGGACTCAAGGGTGTGAACAAGCCTAAGAGAACCCCTGACCATAAAACTAAATCACATATGGTGTTAGCCGCTGAAGGGCATAACATGAAACTCATTCGCTTTGGACAACAAGGTGTAAGTGGTGCAGGAAAGAATCCTACCACAGCTAAAGATAAGGCACGTAAGAAGAGTTATTATGCAAGACATAATGCTCAAGGTAAACCAACCACGAAGCTGAGTGCTAAGTATTGGTCACATAAGGTTAAGTGGTAAATAGGAGACAAGATAATGAGTGCACTAAGTAAATTAAAGAAAGCACAAGATGCTGCTAAAGAGTTTAAAAAAGTACAAGCTATAATTAAAGCCAATAAAAATAAGAAAGATAGTAAGAAACCTAAAAGTAAAAACTTATTTTCAAATCAAACAGGTTCTAGTAGAGGTAAGTTTGAAAGAGGTAATCCACCTGCACCTAAAATGTTTGAAGGTATGGCTAAAGGCACAAAGGGTGGTGATGCTAAAGCTGAAGCAGCTGTAGATGCAGGTTTAATGGGTAAAGTTACAATGTCTCCTGATGCTAACTTTATAGAAGCAATGGCTACAAGAAGCACAAAGAAAGCTGCAGAGAATAGAGTCTCTTTACAGAAGTTAGCTAAAGAAGGTAATACAAAAGCAAAAGCTATTGTTGCTAAAATAGAAAAGTCGGAAGCTGCCGCAGTTGATAAAAAAGGCAGAGCTACTTCTCAATCCTTACGTGATAGAAAAATATATGACAAAGGTACATACATAAATAGAGAAACAGGTGAGGTAATTAAAGACCCTAAACGAGCTACGGACTTTCCAGACGGAGGACCTAAAGTATATGACTTTGAGCCAACAGCTAAAAGAATGGAAGCAATTAAAAACAGTATAAAAGCAAAAGAAATGACTAAGAGAGAAAGAGAAATGGATGCTCTTAAAAAGGGAGAAAAGGGCAAACAAATTAAAATATCTAAAGCTCCTAGTAAAAATACTAATATAGTGGGTAAAGGTGGTGGAAGATTTAATCAAGGTGGTATGCCAACTAAAAATAGAATGGGTATTAATGACTACAGAAAAGGTGGCTACGTACTATCCTCTGTAGACAATAGAAAAAATAAGGGAAAGTAGCAATGAAAAAGAATAAAAAAGGTGGTATAGCTATTATAATATCTATGCTAGGTAAGAAGCCTAAAGGTAAGAAGACAGAGATGATGTATGGTGGAATGGCAAGTGGAAAGAAACACATGTATTCAGGTGGTGGTTCAGTCACCGATAATGCAGGACTACGTGCTTTAAAGATGGCAAGTCCTGAAGCGTATAATAAAATAACAAAAGGGAACTAAAACAATGGCAATGGCAAAAAAGAAAACAAAGTATATGGCAAAAGGTGGAATGAAGAAGACTAAATACATGGCTAAAGGTGGTGCAGGTATGAAGAAGACTAAGATGTACTCTCGTGGTGGAGCAGCTAAAAAGAAGTAATGTCATATCTTATAAGTAACGTACCACATTTTAAATGTTGGGTACGTAAGGAGTTCACTTGTAATCATATGAATTATCACGGTGAATACCTACACGCACTAGCTTTCGCAGTTAATACCATACCTGATAGGTCACTAAGTTTTCAGGTAGTCTTCACAGGTTGTACAGAAGATGATAATGTACACGGTGGTGCAATGTGGGCAAGGATGCCTATACAAGCACTCGTAGCTGACATACCTGTAGACGAATGGGCAGAGCCAATGGAAGACCACTTATGTCAACCTTGGGATTGTGAATCAAGAAACCATAGCATCATAGTTATGGACAGAGTAAGTTCTAGTCCGTGGTTATGTAAGATAGGCAATGAGTTCTACACAGCTAAGTATATGTTTACTGTTGACTACACAGACAGTGACATAGCAGATGACCCTGCACAGCATAAACAATCACACGTGATGTATTTGTTGGATGCCGGAAAATGGACAGGCAATATAGTTGCACTGCCAAATAACAGAGTAAGAGCTACAAGTCCTGCTCTGTGGGTTACAGGAGAAGGTGCTCCAGACTTTGCACCATCACAGTGGACACACTCAGCAGAGTCGCATGAATCTTACCTAGACCCATTCACTACGTTTAATAACCTATATGAGGATAGAGATGGCACTAGCAAAGGCAAAAAGAACAATAAAAAAAGTAGCAAGTAAGTTAAAGAAAGCTAGTAAGGCACATGCAGGTCAAGCTAAAACTTTATCAGCTTTAAAACTAAATAAGGGTGGAAGCACAGTCAATGCTGCAGGGAATTACACTAAACCAACAATGCGTAAGAACATATTCAACCGTATCAAAGCAGGTGGTAAGGGAGGTGCTCCCGGGCAATGGAGTGCCAGAAAAGCACAGATGGTCGCATCAGCCTACAAAAAAGCAGGTGGTGGCTATAGAGGATAATGACAGTAAAAAAGAAAAAGAAGGCAGACCCTAAAGTTGGCACAGGAAAAAAACCAAAAGGTAGTGACAGACGATTATACACGGATGAAAACCCTAAAGACACAGTTAGCATCAAGTTTGCCACGGTCACAGATGCCAAAGACACCATTGCAAAAGTTAAAAGAATCAATAAACCGTATGCGAGAAAGATACAAATACTTACTGTCCTTGAACAACGAGCCAAAGTATCTGGGAAGAGGGAGCAAGCAGCTCTCGCAAAAAGAGCAAAAGAACAATTAAAAAGGAAACACGAGAATGACAAAAGAAAAGTGTGATACTTGTGAGTGTTACGAATGTGACTATGAAGAATGTAATTGTGAATGTCACGAAGATAAGGTAGCAGAAAAAGGTAATGATTGAGTTTGTGTTAGTGTTTATGATGGGATTAAGAGTAGTAGACCAGACACAAACCTTTGAAGACATAGATAGATGCTTGTACTTTGCAGAGAGATTACACAAGCAACCATCAATACCACAGATGGAAGGAGCTAATCTACGGATAACAGCATACTGTAAACCTAGAAGGAAAAGATAATGTTAGCAGAACTCGCAGCAGCAAATGCAGCCTTCGGTGTAATCAAGAGTTTTATATCTAATGGTAAGGAACTTTCAGGTTGTGCTAAACAAATATCAGATTTTGTATTTTCTAAAGAAGCTATAGAGAAAAACCTTAAAAAGAAAAAAGCCAAAGGCATAGGTGGTGGAGACTTAGAAGAGTTCATGGCTCTTGAGCAGATAAGAGAAAAAGAAGAAGAACTCAAGAAGATGATGATATATCTAGGTAGACCCGGATTGTGGCAGGATTGGCAACAGTTTCAAGCAGAAGCAAGAAAGTCTAGACGTTATCAAGAGAAGATGGCAGAGAAACGCAGAGAAGAGATAATGGAATACGTAGGCTATAGTGTAGGGTTTATTATCATAATATTCTTTGCAGGACTA
>Ga0222715_10000746_pt1 | contig 32464 bp, 30 predicted proteins | sample C33_9DmetaG_FD_165056 | JGI IMG/M metagenome (GOLD analysis project Ga0222715, IMG submission 165056) | Estuarine water microbial communities from San Francisco Bay, California, United States - C33_9D | ecosystem: Environmental > Aquatic > Marine > Unclassified | place: USA: California...
GCAACGACACATTCTCCACATCCAATACAAGAAGTTAAATCAATAGATAGATTCCAAAAGTGGCCAGTTTCTAAGTCATGTTCTTCATATAGTGAAACCTCGTTAGCAGGTAATTTTCCTTTATATGTATGATATAATTCACGATGATTTCCAGCAGATGGATCTTTAATATACTCTGATAAAGAAGTTTCTTTAACAATATCTCTCCCCATCATAGTATGATGCAGTTGAATAGAAGCAAATTCATACTCTCCTTCAATTTTTGTAATTGTCAGCTCTTTAGTGTTTGAAAAAGGATAAGCATTAAAACCAACATTGTCTCCTGCTTTGCCTGCTCTTGTTCTTCCATATCCTACTGCCATACCAACAGTATTCTGTGCTTGACCAGGTGTAATCATAACTGGAACATTTTCTAATGTATTCTCACCGTCTGTAATATTTACTAAACTGCCATTCATAGCACCATTAGCAACATTCCAATTTGAAAGTCCTAATTTCTCGGCTGTAGAAGCAGAAATTGTTAAATAATTATCCCAACATGCTCTTGTAATAGGGTCTGGAAGCTCTTGTAACCATGGATTATTTGCTTGACTTCCGTCGCCTAACGCAACGGTTTCATATATTTCTAGTTCTATTGACTCATTATTTCTCTTTGCAACAGAAGCAGAATTATCAGTAAATCTTTTTACTTTAACAGAAGGTTCATCAAGATTAAAGTAGCCATCATGTAATGATTTATTCCAATCTACACCCTTTGATATCCAGTAATTCTTTTGAAATGATTGGTAGTCAGATTTATTCATCCAACTCAGTAAACTTTCTTGAAATTGTCTTGTGTTAAAAAGAGGGGAAATAGTTGGTTGCATTAAAGAATAAACTCCATGCTTTGGATTTGCATCTCCCCAACTTTCAAGATTATGACTATCTGGACAAACATAATCCATTAAATGAGCTGTTTCATCATGATGCTGTGATGTAGATATTTTAAGAGTAACATTTTTCAGAGCATCATTAAATTTCTTCGAATTAGCTAATGTGTAAGAAGGATTGACATTATATGTAATTAGAGCGTCAACATTTCCATTTTGCATATCATCAATTAATGCGTCTATCTTATTTGTATTTCCTTGTTTTAATTTTGAAGGATTAGTTAAAGAAATAGTATTTCCATAATTAGATAACTGATGATTTATAGCATTAACTATAAGCTGGGTGTTCTTATCATTGCTATTACTAATAACAATAGATTTTGATTTACTTGATTTTAAATCTTTAACAATCTTTTCTAGTCTTTTATCAAAACTTTCACCCTTTAATGCTCCAAGAATATTAGATAGTAAGTAAGCTTGTTCTGATGGTTTAATCTGAATTCTTTTATCAGCATTAGCTCCAGAGAGAGACATATTTGTTTCAAGCTGGTAATGCTTAGACATTTTTCCAGATTTTGGATTTCTACCATTTACATAATCAGTAGCATAATCATTTGCCATCCAGTTAGCTAAAAAATCTGCTCCAAATGATACAATAACATCAGCCTTATCAAAACTATATGTAGGAGCCAATCTCACTCCAAAAGATTCTAAATTTGCATCTAAAAGACCATCATGTGGAGTAGAATCAATCATGAGATGTTCTACATTGTTATATTTTTTTGAAAAATCCTTAACTAACTCTTTAGTAGTAGGACTCAAAATAGTAGAAGAAAGTAAGACTATTTTACCATTTTTAATGCTTGATAATTTGTCTTTAATTTCCAAATCTATAGTTCTCCAATCAGATTCACCATTATTTTTTAAAGGATATTTTAAACGAGAAGAATCATAAAGTGAGAGAACAGAAGCCTGAACACGAGCATTAGAAGATGTTTTGTTACCCTTAATTTTAATTGGCCTACCTTCTCGTGTTTTTACAAGAACGCTAGCAAAATCTCTACCATCGTAAATTGTAGATGCATAGTAATTCGCAACACCAGGAATTATTTCGTCTGGCTTAACTAAATATGGTATTGATTTAACAACTGGAGTTTCACATGCTGCTAATGTAGCAGCTGCCGTGCTGAATCCTAAAAACTTTAAAAAATCTCTTCTACTACTATTAGTAGAGGAAAGGTTTTTTTTATCACCTAAAAATTGATCAACTGGTAAATCCTCAACAAATTCATTTTGAGCAAGTTTTTCAACAATAGGATCGTCGTTTAACTGAGCAAGCCCTTTCCAATATTTCTTAGTTGTTTTCATTTTACCCATACTTGTTTAATAATGACATTTTGCACATTCGATACCACCAATTTTATCAACTGTAATTTTCTCCCCTTTGTACTTTTCTTTTAGCTGATCATGAAGTTCTGTGTAATATTCATTACCCTCCATCGCAACTTCAGTTTCCCTATGACAATCGATACACCATCCCATTGTAAGAGAAGCGTGTTGATATAAGACTTCCATTTCCTCAACAGGTCCATGACAAGTTTGACATTCTACTTTTCCAGCTACAACATGCTGTGAGTGATTAAAATAGGAAAGATCAGGGAGATTATGTATTCTAACCCATTTAATAGGTTTTTGCTCATAGCCTTCAATGTATGTTTTTGAGTCAGGATCAAAACCAACAGCATCATATATTTTTGAAATTTCTGTTGTTCCTGTAATTTTACCCTCATTAATGTAAGTATGACAGTTCATACATACATTGGCAGATGGTATCCCAGAGTGCTTACTTTTTCTTGCTGAAGAATGACAGTAGTTACAATCAACACCATTTTCACCAGCATGAACTTTATGTGAAAAGGCAATAGGTTGTTCAGGCATATATTGAGTGTAAACACCTACCCCTAGCATTGTATCGTATGAAAATTTTAAGACAACTATTAGTGTAGCAACCGTAACAAATGCTACATTTCTATTTTCAGAAATAAATAAATTAAACTGACTAATAAGAGTTTCTGGAATAGTTTCCGTTTCTTGACCAATACTTTCCTTTAATTTGTTTTTTAAAGATGTTAAAAGATAAACTAACAGCAATAAAAACAAGGCTATTATCATTAAAATTGTTGAAGTCTTGATTCCTTCTTCTTCAGAAAGGACTAAGTCTGCCGTAACAACTTCTTCAACAATTGGCGGACTCTTTAAATATGCAAAAACAGCTTCAAAATCAGCATCCTCAAAGTAATATGATGGCATTGCAACTTTATTATACTCTTCATAGAGTGCTATTGCTTCGGCATCTCCAGAAGCAATAAAATCTGATGAACTATTAATCCATTTTTTTAACCACTCCTTAGTTCTTCGATCGGTAACACCCTTTAATCCTGGCCCAATTAAGGCCTTGTCTGTCATCATATGACATGACGTACAGTTTGCTTTATAGATTTGTTCACCTTTTTGAACAGCAAGAGAATCTACTGTTTCTTGAGAGAAAGCGCTTGTAATGGAATTTAAAAAAATAGCTAATGTTAGAAAAACAAAGCTATAAGTATATTTCGTCATAAATCGTTCACCAATTTGCTTGACAAAATTAATTTATTTTATTTAATTCCTCTAGCATAAAACTGAAGAAATATTGTAATTTATAGTCGGTCTAAATAAGTATTTCTGGAAATTTGTTTAAAATAGAAAAGTATGGAAATTTTATTTAATTGTACTAATCTCTATAACTTCTTTAACTTTTGGAACAGCGTTTTTGACAGCTATCTCCACACCGTTTTTCAAAGTCATCATACTCACATGACAAGATTCACAGGCACCAAGCAATTTAACTTTTACCACATAATCATCTGAAACTTCGATCAAATCTATATCACCACCATCCTTTTTTAAATAGGGTCTTATCTCATCTAAAGCAGTTTCAATTTTATTTAATATTTTTTTACTTGTTATCACCTATTGCTATGTTTTTATGAACAACCTTTCATGTTAGTTATTTTAACGGATTCTGTAGATGGAAGATTTGAATTTCTTTCTTCCACACTTTGAACTACTTTTTTTGCTAAGTTAATAAATGAATTTGAAATTTCAGTATTTAGCTGTAAAACTCCAGGTCTTCCAGCATCTGCAGCTTCTCTTAAAGACTGAACAATTGGAATCTGCCCGAGTAGCTCAACACCTAACTTTTCAGCTAAATTCTTAGCGCCATCCTTGCCGAAAATAAAATATTTTTTATCAGGAAATTCTTCAGTTATAAAAAAGGACATGTTTTCAATAATTCCTAATACAGGAACATCAATACTTTTCATTTTAAACATATTTACGCCTTTTTCAGCATCAGCCAAAGCAATTTCTTGTGGAGTACTTATAATAACTGCGCCTGTAATTGGAATTGCCTGAACCAATGATAAATGAATATCACCTGTACCTGGCGGCAAATCAACAACTAAATAATCTAACTCTCCCCAATGAGAATCCCAAATAAGCTGATTAAGAGCTTTTGAGGCCATTGGACCACGCCAAACAATTGCCTGATTAGCCTGAGTAAACAAACCCATTGAAACCATTTTAACCCCATAGTTCTCAAGAGGCTGCATTTTTTTCTTACCATCAACTTCAATTGCATTTGGCGACTCTCCAACTAAATCAAACATAATTGGCATTGAGGGACCATAAATATCAGCATCTACTAATCCAACTTTATAGCCTAGCTCAACCAGTGCTACAGATAAATTCGCTGAAATTGTAGACTTACCTACACCACCTTTGCCTGATGAAACAGCAATAATATTTTTAACCCCAGGTATTGGATTTCCTTTTATCTTATTATCCTTTTCTACTTTTTTCACTATATAATTTAGCTTTACCACAGTATTTTTTCCAAATTGTTTTTGCAAAGAATCTACACAAATATTTTCAACACGTTTTTTAAATTGTAGTGTTGGGTTTGAAATCTGGATATCTAAAACAACCTCATTACCAAAAAGCTGAATATTTAGGATTACACCTAAATCGACAAAATTCTTGTCAGTATTTGGAAATAAAACTTTTTCAAAAACTTCTTTTATATTTTTTTTATTTAAATCCACAGGCTTTATTTGCACATGCAAATATAAATTATTAATAGCTGAAATTATAAGCTATTTTCCTTTTTAAATCAATAATTTAAAATGAATTTTAAATAGGTGATAGGCATGCCTTTTGATAGAAAAATTTTTTCGTAATAAGTTTTAATATCTAAATTATCTCTTTTAACTTCAGAGCTATACAAATCATTTGTTGAGTCCATTAACAGATGCCCCTCACCAGCAATAACTCCTAAAGTAAAACCATGTAAAAATTGATTATCTGTTTTTAGATGAATGACAGAATTTGGCTTTAAAATTTGATTATATATTTTAAGAAATTTTGGATGAGTCAATCTTTTTTTCAATCTAGATCTCTTTAATTGGGGGTCTGGAAAAGTAATCCAAATCTCATCTATTTCATTTTCAGAAAAATACTTTTGGATTATATCAATTCTAGTTCTTAAAAAGCCAACATTATTTATTTTTTTTTCTTGTGACTCTTTAGCTCCCGACCAAATCCTTGATCCTTTAACATCAATACCAATAAAATTTTTTTTTTGAAATTTCTGAGCTAAAGCAACCGTATACTCTCCCCTACCACAACCTAGTTCTAATACGATTGGATTTTCATTTTTAAAAAAACACCTACCCCACTGCCCCTTTAAATCAAAAGATTTATTTGGCTCATCAATAGGAGGCTCAATGACATGCTGAAAGGTTTTAAGCTCAGCAAATTTTTTTAGTTTATTTTTAGCCAATTGAAAAATATTTTAAACAAAAATATAGTCTTTTAAGTATTTTCGTTAAATGAAATTGAAAAAAAATATTCTTGTATCTCCTTTAAACTGGGGCATTGGACATGCTACAAGATGTATTCCCATTATCAAAAAATTACAAGAACATAATTTTAATGTAATTATAGCTTCTTCTGGCAGATCATTAGATTTATTAATACAAGAATTTCCAAATCTTGATTTTATTAAAATGAATGATTACAATGTTAAATACTACTCATCACTTCCAATGACCATCTCTATGTTAATTCAAATACCAAAAATTTTATTTAACATTCAAAAAGAAAACAATCAACTAAAAGCAATAATAAATGACTTTAAAATTGATGGAATAATTTCAGACAATAGATACGGAATGTATTCTAATGATATACCAAGTGTATTTATAACACACCAACTTGAAATTCAGACTCCTATATTTAAAAATTTTATTAAAAAAATAAATAATAAACTAATTAGCAGATTCTCTGAGTGCTGGATCCCAGATTTTGAAATAAATGGAATTGCCGGAAAATTATCACGCCTTACAAATCCAACAAAAAACTACAAATATATTGGGCCTTTATCTAGATTTATAAAAAAGAAAAGTAAAGTAAAATATGATATTTTAGCAATAATTTCTGGACCCGAACCTCAAAGATCAATTTTAGAAAAAACCCTTATTAAAAAATTAAAAATTCACAAGAAGAAATCATTACTTCTTCTAGGAAAGCCAGAAAAAAAATATACAGATAAAATAAATAACTTGACAATTAAGTCTCATCTTTCATCAGAGGAATTAAATTTAGCAATGATAGAATCAAGATTAATAATATGTAGGTCTGGATATTCTACTGTAATGGACTTGTTTAAACTCCAAAAAAATGCAATACTCATACCAACTCCAGGACAAACAGAGCAAGAATATTTATCCGAATTTTTATCTGAATCTAATCACTTTAAATCTATTAATCAAAATAAAATCAATTTTAACAATCTAATTACAAACACTCAAAAATTTCAAAAAATAAAGAAAAGAGATGAGGAAACTAACTGGAATTCAGTGCTGAATATTTTTAACAAATAAGAATTATGAAGTCATTCGATACAAATGAGATATTTTACATAAAGGACCAAAGTAATTTTGAGGAATTAGCCTTAAAAATATATCATTATCAAAGCAAACACAATGATTTTTATTCAGAATATTCAAACTTTATTTTAAAAGGAAAAAAACCAACTACAACAAAACAAATTCCTTTTTTACCAATTAGCTTTTTTAAAACCAATAAAATTATTTTAAATAATCTAAATCATAAATTAATTTTTAAAAGCAGTGGCACAAGTGGAGTTAGAAGCAGTCACTATGTTGCCGATTTAGAGCTTTATAAAAAAAGTTTCATTAAAAATTTCTTACAACATTACCATACAATTGAGGACATATGTATAATTGGTCTTCTACCATCTTATGAAACAAATGGGGGGTCTTCATTAATTTATATGATTAATGAATTAATAAAAATCAGCAACAACGAATATAGTGGCTTCTACAACAATAATTTTCAAGAACTTGATAAAACATTAAAAACACTAGAGCTAAATAAAACAAATACAATTTTAATAGGTGTGTCATATGCACTTCTAGATTTTGGAAAAGTATATCCTCAAAAGTTAAAAAATACAATAGTTATTGAAACAGGCGGCATGAAAGGCAAGAGAAAAGAAATGCTAAAAGAGGAATTACACAAAACACTTGAAGATTATTTTGGATTAAATAATATTCATTCCGAATATGGAATGACAGAGCTACTATCTCAGGCATATTCAAAAAAAAATGGAATTTTCCATACACCAAAATGGATGAATATTTTAATTAGAGATATTAATGATCCGTTATCATTTCTAGACTTTAACAAATCAGGTGGAATAAACATTATTGACCTTGCAAATTTAAACTCATGTTCATTTATTGCAACAGACGATTTAGGAATAAAACTAAATGAAAATGAATTTAAAATCAATGGAAGATTGTCAAATTCAGATATTCGAGGATGTAATCTTTTAATACAATGATAATTAGACAAGCAAATATAAATGACATAGAAAATATCATGAAGATGTACGATTCTTGTGTAATTGGAATGATTAATATTGGGATAGATCAATGGGATAGCACATACCCTAACAAAGAAGTTATCCTTAAAGACATTGAAAGTAAAACATTTTATGTCCTAATTGCAAATAATAATATTATTGCAGGTACAAATATTGACAATAAACAAGATAAAACTTACCTAGCAATGCAATGGGAAGATAAGCAAAACTTATTTCTAGTTGTGCATAGACTGGCAGTAGATGAAAGATATTGGAGTAAAGGAGCGGGAAAAAAACTTATGCTATTTGCTGAAGAATTAGTAACAAAGAGGAAATTAAATTCAATTAGGCTTGACACTTACAACACTAATACTAAGGCTATCAAATTTTACAAGAATTTAGGGTATAAAATTTTAGGTGAAATTTATTTAAAGCCAAATAAAAACGAATATTATTGTTTTGAAAAATTGATAAAATAAAATCCTTATTTACTTTACCAATATATGATTAAAAACAACCAAGAAAAATTAAAAAACCCATATATTATGATACTTGGCTGCACTCAAGATGGCGGACATCCAATTGCTACTTGCAAAAAAGAATGTTGTAAGAATGCAATTTTAAAAGAAGAAAAACCAACTAGAGTTAGCTGTATAGCAATTGTTGATCCTAATAGTTCGGAGCAATGGATAATAGACGCGACTCCTGATTTAAAAGAACAACTAAACGAACTTTATAAACAAAGCAAATCAGAAAAAATTAATGGAATTTTTTTAACTCACGCACATATTGGACACTATCTTGGATTAGCTCAGTTAGGGAAAGAGGTGATTGGAAGCAAGAATACAAAAGTGTACTGTATGAAAAGAATGTTTGACTTTTTAAGCAATAATGGTCCGTGGGATCAACTAATAAAATTTGAGAATATTGCATTACGAAAAATTAAAAATGAGCTGACTATAAAATTAAATTCACGAATTAGCATCACCCCAATCTTAGTTCCTCATAGAGACGAATATTCTGAGACAGTTTGTTATTTAGTCTCTACAATGAAAAAAAAGATATTGTACATTCCCGATATTGATAAGTGGCACTTATGGGATAGAAATATAAAAGAAATGATAAAGATTGTTGATTATGCTTTGCTTGACGGAACATTTTATAAAGATGGTGAGCTAAATAGAGATATGAGTGACATCCCTCATCCATTTGTGAAAGAAAGCATGAATCTCTTTTTAGATTTATCAAAACAAAATAAACAAAAAGTATATTTCACACACCTCAATCATACTAATCCCCTTTTAATTCAAAATAGTGATGAGCAATTAGAAGTGAAAAAATTAGGTTTTAATTTTGCACAGGACAATCTAATTCTTGAGTTATAAAAGCCATAACCTCTTTGTAAAAAAGATCAGGCTTCTCAGCATGAACCCAATGTCCTGCACCAACCACTTCTCTTATTCTTGAATTTTTAAAATGCTTAGAAATCAGGTTTTCATCATTTGAATTGATGTAGCTAGAATTAACTCCTTTTATAAAAATTGTTGGCAGTGTAAGCTCACCATCTAAAAAATCTGCATTCTTAATATTACTAAGCTCTTTTCTTAAAACTTCAATATTAAATCGCCATTTAAAATTTTTATTCTCGTCCCTGTAAAGATTCTTCATCAAAAATGATCTTATTGATAATTCCGAAATATCTTTAGAAAGAACTTTATCAATTTCATCCCTACTATTATAATTAAAAAGCAATACACTTGAGAGTACACTTAAAATATTAATGTGAAAATCAATATTATATGTTTTTGGTGCTATATCGACAACAATCAGTCCTTTCACTTTTTCTGAATTTTTAAAACAAAAATTCATCGCCACTTTTCCACCAAGAGAATGACCAATTAAAATGGGTTTTTGAATATTGTGATGAAGTAAATATTCATATAAATCATTTGACATATCATCATATGAAAAATTAGCATTATGAAAAGATCTACCATGGTTTCTTAAGTCAAGAATATGAACATTATAAATATCAGATATTTTTTTTCCAATTGAGTTCCAGTTGTCACTCATTCCAAAAAGACCATGTATAATAACTACAGCTTGTCCTTCCCCATATATTCTAGAAAACATCATAATAAGCGCTTATACATTTGTATTGTATTTTCAAGTCCTAAATAAATAGCGTCTGAAATAAGGGCATGACCAATAGAAACCTCAGAAACATTATTAATTTGATTTGTAAAAAACCTAAGGTTATCAAGACTTAAATCATGGCCAGCATTTATTTCAAGGTTATATTCAAGAGCTTTTTTAGCTGCTGCTAAATATGGTGAAATAGCTTGGTTTTGATCAACAGGAAATTTAGCTGCATAATCTTCAGTATATAACTCTATCCTATCTGTTCCGCATAATTTAGCCCCTTCAATTATTTTCACTTCAGGATTAACAAAAATTGACGTTCGAATATCGCTTTCTTTAAACTCTGAAATAACTTCTTTTAAAAATGAAGTATATTTTAGCGTGTCCCAGCCACAGTTAGATGTAATTACATCAACTGCATCTGGAACGAGTGTTACTTGCTCAGGACATATATCCAATACCATTTTAATAAAATCTTTAGAAGGATAGCCCTCAATATTATATTCTGTAGTAATTACATCCCTTAGTTCGTATGCATCTTTTTTTGTAATATGTCTTTGATCTGGCCTTGGATGAACTGTAATGCCGTCAGCACCAAAGGTCTGGCAATCAACTGCTGCTTTTAAAACATTTGGGAGATTACCTCCTCTAGCATTCCTTAAAGTTGCAATCTTATTAATATTAACACTCAGTTTAGTCATTTCAAAAATTTATTTAACAAATGTAAAAAATAGTATGTTTGCTATATTAAATAATTACTTTTTATAAAAAAATAATTATGACTTTTTTAGAATCAACAAAAATTAATGAATAGATTAACAGCAGTATTGATTTGTTTATTAACAGTTAATGTAATTATATGTTTTGGTAATAATGATGTGTCTAAAGACAATATAGAGCACCAAATATCAAAAATCATTATTACAGGAAATAAAATCACAAAAGAATCTATTATTCTTAGAGAGTTAAGTTTTAAAAAAGGTGACCTAATAGATATTTCAAAACTAGAAAAAATAGAGGATGAAAGTAAAGTTAACTTAACAAATCTTAACCTTTTTAACTTCATTACAATTAGTAACACAGTAAAAGAAAAAAATATAATTATATCAATTGAAGTAATAGAGAGATGGTACATATGGCCATATCCAATACTTGAAATTTCAGAAAGAAACTTTAATGTTTGGTGGGACGAATTCAAAAGCAGTAATTATTCGGACTTCTCAAGATTCAATTATGGGTTATTTCTAAATATCGAAAACTTTAGAGGTCAAAATGAACTACTAATGCTCAAATTCAGAAAAGGATTTAAAGAGCATTACATGATTAGGTACGAAACACCAAATATTAATAAACAAAAAACTCTTGGAATAAATACGCATCTTGATTTTTTTAGAAGAAAGAAAACGTTTTATCAAACATTTAATAATCAGTTAATGTATTTTGAAAATAATGATTCTTACACTTCAAAAGAAATACTTCTGAACGTAGAGTTTATTTACAGAAAAAATTTAAAAACAAAACACAAAATAAATTTAGATTATCACGCAACAAAAGTTGACACTGGAATAATTTTCAGAAACCCCAACTATCTACTAAATACAAAAGACCAAGGTAGTTTTGGAAAAATAAGCTATCAACTTATTCATGAAAATAGAAACAATAATATTTATCCAACTAATGGAAGCTATATAAATATTGAGATTTCTAAAAACATAGCTTTAAAAAGCCCCATTAATCATTATGAAATAAATTCTCAACTAGAAAAACATATAGATTTTTCAAATAGATTTATTTTAGGCTCAAGCCTCAAATCAAGAATTAGTACGGCAAGTGAATTAGCTTATTTTGCAAATCAAACACTTGGATTTGAAGACTATGTAAGGGGGTATGAGTTTTACGTTATTGATGGAAAAGATTTTTATTTATCAAAGACTACTTTAAAATTTATATTAATAGATAATAAAAAAATCCATCTCCCATATATTAAAAGAAAACAATTCAATAAGGCTCACTTTTCAATTTACGCTACCATTTTTTCTGATTTTGGATATACTAATAACAATCATAAATACAATCAAAATTCTCTAGAAAACACTCTTCTTTGGGGCAGAGGCTTTAGTATTGATTATCTAACCTATTATGATAAGATGTTAAGAATTGAATTTTCTGTAAATGAATTAGGTGAAAAAGGAGTATTTTTACACTTTTCGAATCCTTTTGGAGAAACAAATAAAAAATGAAAATAGCGCTTTTTGGTACTAACTTTTCTGAAAACTTCAACAAATACATTCAACATCTAATTAATAAATTAGAAGCTGAAAATGTAAAGATATATATAGAGCAATTTTTCTATAATTATCTTGAAGATAGACTCAGATTTAAAAATGATGTTTTCACATTTACAAATCATGATGATTTAAAAAACAAAGCAGATGTATTATTTAGTATAGGTGGTGACGGAACTCTACTAAATTCAGTGTCATATGTAAGAGATAGTAATATTCCAATATTAGGAATTAATACAGGAAGGCTTGGTTTTATTTCAAGCGTAGCACCTGATCAAATTGAGAAAGCAGTTACTGATGTATTAGCCAACAACTATAACATTAATAGACGTACTTTATTAAGCCTTTCAACTACAAATAATCTCTTTAAAAACAAAAATTTTGCTCTTAATGAAGTTGCTGTTTTAAAAAAAGACACCTCATCAATGGTGAAAATTGACACTTTTGTAGATGATGAATTTTTAAATACTTATTGGGCGGATGGTTTAATAATTTCAACTCCCACAGGCTCAACAGGATATTCTTTAAGTTGTGGCGGTCCAATAATTTCTCCGGGAACAAATAATATCATTATAACACCAATTGCTCCACATAATTTAAATGTAAGGCCAATAATTATTAATGACAATAGTGTTGTAAAGCTGAAAGTTGAAGACAGAGATCAATTAGCTCTTGTTGCTTTAGACTCATGCTCTAGAGCATTTGACTCATCTGTTGAACTAACAATAAAAAAAGCCGATTTTAGAATAAACTTAATTGAACCCCAAGGAAATACATTTACATCTACTATTAGAAGTAAATTAATGTGGGGAAGTGATAAAAGAAATTAATAATTCTTTTACTAAACAATTGATAAAAATTATATTTGTAAAACATCTTTTTTATAAGAAAATGACTAGAACAACTCATATACTAAAATCGACTTTGCTTTTAATATGTATTTGTATTTTACCAAAAACAGTTTCTTCTCAGCTTTTCAAACCAAACACCGAATTAGGTGTAAAAGGGGGTTTCTCCTATTACACAGGCGATTTAAACAGTAACCATTTTAGCTCTGCAAATCCTGCAGTAAGCTTTATTGTAAGAAGAAATATTGACAGGAGATTTTCATTAAAAGCAGAAATTGCCCTACTAAAAATTGATGCTGATGACAGAGAATCAGATGATATTATCCAATTAGATAGGGGGCTACATTTTAGAAGTTCAATACAAGAACTTTCATCCCAAATTGAATTTAACTTTCTTCCTTACGAAGTTGGAAGTGTTCTATATGACTGGACACCATTTATTTTTAGTGGAATATCAATTTATAATTTTAATCCTCAGGCAGAAAATTCTAATGGTCAATGGGTAGATCTCCAGCCTTTAGGGACAGAGGGACAAGGAACAACAGCTTATCCAGATAGAAAAAAATATTCGAGAACTCAAATTGCAATTCCAATGGGTGGAGGGGTAAAAATCTCATTAAATGACAACCTCAATATTGCTTTTTCTTTCAGTGCACGAAAAACATATACCGATTATTTAGATGATGTAAGCACTACATATCCTGGAACGCCCACTGAGTTTGGAGCTTCTAATATTGAAATGTCTGATCCTACATATACCCATGCTAAAGACGAGCAAAGGGGGAATGAGTTAAAAGATGACTGGTACTATTACAGTGGAATTACTATCTCATTTAGATTAAACAATGACACAAAAGGCTGTAATTACGAATAATAGGTGCCAAAAATAAATGTCTGAACCAATCAACAAACTAAATACGCCTAAACACATAGCCATCACAATGGACGGTAATGGTCGTTGGGCAAAGGAGCGAGGAAAAAAAAGAGTTTTTGGACATAATAATGGTGTTAAATCTGTTAGAGATACTATTGAAGGAGCTGTGGAATATGGAGTAAAATTCTTAACTTTATTTGCATTTTCAACTGAAAACTGGAAAAGACCAAAAGCAGAGGTAAATGCATTAATGACACTTCTAATTAAGACTATAAATAATGAGACAAAAAGTCTTATAAAAAATAACATTTCCTTAAGAACCATAGGCGACATTTCACAATTACCTATAAAATGTCAAAAAGAACTGGCTGAATCAATTAACAAAACAAAAGAGAACACGGGAATGACATTAATTTTAGCTCTTAGTTACAGTGGAAAATGGGAGATAATTAATGCTGTAAAAAAATTATTGGATGAAAAAATTAGTTCAGAAAATTTTTCTGAGAATATTTTCCAACAATATTTAACTACAAATAACGTTCCAGACCCTGAACTTTTAATTCGAACAAGTGGAGAAAAAAGAATCAGCAACTTTATGCTTTGGCAAATAGCATATTCTGAACTTTATTTTACAGAAAAAAAGTGGCCAGATTTTAGAAAAGAGGATTTAAAAGAAGCAATAATTGAGTATCAAAACAGAGAAAGAAGGTTTGGAAAAACATCTACCATTTAAATGAAAATAAAATTATTATTAATACTTATAGTAATGATTTTAAGTAATCATTTTATTAATGCTCAAGACAGCATAGTTAATACTAACCCTATTGATTATACTCAGCCCAAAGATTATGTTCTTGCTGACATTTCAATTAAAGGAATTAAGTTTTTAAGTAAATCCACAATAACTGATATATCTGCATTAAAAATAAATCAAATTATTTCTATTCCGGGAAATGATATAAGCATAGCCATTAACAAACTTTGGAAACAAAATCTATTTTCAGACATTAAAATTGAAAATGATAAAATCATAAATGATTCAATTTATTTAAATATAATTTTAAAAGAGTATCCAAGACTATCTAAATTTAAGTTCAAAGGGGATATCAGCAAATCAAATATTACTACATTAAAAGAAGATCTGAAATTAATGAGAGGAAAAGTATTAACTCAAAACTTAATTAAAAATAGTGTAAATAAGATTAGAAAATTTTATACTGATAAAGGGTTCTTTAATGTTAGTGTAAAGCATATCGTTGCAAAAGATTCAGCATCTGCAAATGCTACAATCTTAATTTTTGATATTAACAAATATGATAAAGTTAAGATTAAGGATATTATCATTTATGGTAGAAAGGAGATTGTAAATAATAATAAATCTTTTTTTAATAATAAAGACACAGTGTACGCTGTAAGTAGCAAAAGATTAAAGAAAAGCATGAAGGAGACCAAAGTTAAAAATAAGTGGAGATTTTTCAAAGTGTCTAAATTTATAAAGTCTAATTATGAAGATGATAAGAATAATATAATTGAAGAATATAATAACAAAGGATATCGTGACGCTAAAATTATTAATGACACAACTTATCTAAATGGAGATAATACAATAACAATAGAAATAACATTAGAAGAAGGAGAACCCTATCTTTTTGGAGATGTTAGTTTTGTTGGCAACACAAGATACACTAATGAAGAATTAAGTTCACAATTAGGAATTGACAAAGGTGACGTGTTTAATCAATCTATATTAGATTCTAGATTATTTGATAGTCAAGAAGGAACCGATATTAGCTCATTGTATCTAGATGATGGTTATCTTTTCTTTAATGCCAATCCTGTTGAAATAGCAACGAATAATAACACCATTGATATAGAAGTAAGGCTTTATGAAGGAGAGCAGGCTCGCTTAAACAAAATAAGTGTCCAAGGAAATACAAAAACACAAGATCATGTAATTATGCGAGAACTAAGAACAAGACCAGGTGATTTGTTTAAACGCTCTGATATCATGCGTTCTCAAAGAGAGTTGGCTCAAATGCAATATTTTGACCCAGAAGCATTTGATGTAAAAATAGATCCAAATCCAGCAAGGAATGAAGTAGATGTAACATATATTGTTTCTGAAAAATCTTCAGATCAAATACAACTTCAAGGTGGTTGGGGAGGGGGAAGAGTAGTAGGTTCTTTAGGACTTACTTTTAATAATTTTTCTTCAAGAAATATTTTTAACGGAAGTAAATGGAGGCCACTTCCTTCTGGTGATGGACAGAGATTGTCTTTAACAGCAAGATCAAATGGAGCTTATTATCAGAATTATATGATGTCTTTTACAGAACCTTGGTTGGGAGGCAAAAAACCTACATCGCTATCAATTTCTCTTTCTAAATCTATTTCTTCAAACGGACTAGATGGAGATGAAAGACAAGAAATTCAAGTTTCTGGTCTTTCGCTTGGAATTGGAAAAAGATTAAAAAACCCCGATGATTATTTCACATTATATAATGGACTTAATTTTATTCAATACAAACTGAGTAACTCTCAATCATTTTTCTCATTTAGAAATGGGGAGTCTAATAATGTAAACTACCAAGTAAATCTTGGGAGAAATTCAGTTGATCAATTAAATTTTCCAAGACAAGGGTCTAATTTCTTGATGTCAATAAAGCTATCACCTCCTTATTCAATGTTTGACAATGTAGACGATTATTCGTCCTTAACTGATCAAGAAAAATATAAGTGGGTAGAATATTATAAATGGAAATTTAAAGCTACCTGGTTTTCTCCATTCACTGAAAAACTTATTCTTGCTACTAAAACCGAATTTGGTTTTCTTGGCGGATATAACGATCAACTTGGGATTTCACCATTTGAAAGGTTTTATGTAGGTGGGGATGGATTGAGTGGAATGGGGTATATGAATGACGGTAGAGAGCTTGTGGCGTTAAGAGGATATTCAAATAATTCTCTTTCTCCGCAAACAGGTGCCACAATTTATAACAAATACACTGCTGAGATAAGATATGCATTAAGTTTAAACCCAACATCAACCATGTATGCACTGGCATTTCTAGAAGCTGGAAATGCTTGGGAAGACTTTGATAATTTCAATCCTTTTGGGATTAAAAGGAGTGTTGGTATTGGAGTTAAAATAATGCTTCCAATGATCGGCATGATGGGATTAGACTATGGTTGGGGATTAGACGAAATAATAGGAAATCCAGATGCTAATGGTGGCCAGTTTCATTTCTCAATAGGACAAAATTTTTAACTAAATTTGCAAAATGAAAAAAATATTATTCTTAATTAGTTTTCTACTATTTATCTCTTTTGACGGTAATGCACAAAAGTTCGCTTACATTGATACAGACTATATTTTAAATAAAATTCCAGAATTCAAACAAGCACAAGACAAGCTTGATGCGCTTTCTACGGAATGGCAAAAGGAAATTGAGACAAAATATGCTGATGTTGATGCTATGTATCGCGCTTATCAACAAGAACAAGTTCTTCTTACTGAACCAATGAAAAATAAACGTGAAGAAGCAATTATGAGCAAAGAAAAAGAAGCAAAGGATTTACAAAAAAAATACTTTGCTCCTCAAGGCGATTTATACTTAAAAAGACAAGAGCTTGTAAAGCCTATTCAGGACAAAATATATAATGCTGTGCAACAGTTAGCAACAAACAATAAATATGCTGTTATCTTTGATAGTTCAAGTGATTTAATTATGCTTTACACGAACTCTAATCTAGATAAGAGTGATAAAATACTAGAGTTACTAGGATATTAATTTAATAAAAATGAAAATGAAAAAAATATTATTACTAAGCTTAACACTTCTAATTTCAATCAGCTCATTCTCACAAAACAAGTTTGGCTATATTGATTCACAAGAGCTATTACTACTAATGCCTGAAAGAAAAACAGCTGAAGAAGAAGTTCAAACTTTTGCTAAAAGCTTAGAATCTCAGTTACAAGCAATGACTGCTGAATATCAACAAAGTGTTCAGGAATATCAAGCAAATGAAGCCACATATACTGATTTAGTTAAACAAGATAAAGTAACGGAAATAACTGGTCTTGAACAAAGAATACAATCTTTTCAACAGAATGCTCAACAGGCATTACAATCAAAGGAGCAAGAGCTTTTGGAACCTATATTACAAAAAGCTCGTAAAGCAATAGAAGATGTTGCAAGCGAAGGTGACTACACATATATTTTTGATAAGAGTGTTGGAAGTATTCTGTATGTTAAAGAAAGTGAAAACATCCTAGATAAGGTTAAGAAAAAGCTTAAGCTTTAAAATACTTAAAAGCATCCTAGTGATGCTTTTTTTATATCTTTAAGTCATGTCTAAGAACCCTATAGGTATTTTTGACTCTGGAATTGGAGGTCTTACAATTGCTCATGCCATCAAAAACAAACTTCCTAATGAAAGTTTAATTTATTTTGGAGATACAAAACACCTACCCTACGGCGAAAAATCAGAACAAGCCATAAAAGATTATAGTCTTAAAATTGCCGAATTCTTAAAAAAAAATAATTGTAAAGCCATTATTATTGCTTGCAACTCAGCCTCTTCTACAGCGTATTATCACATTAAAAAAAATATTAATTCTATTCCTATATATAATGTAATTGATCCTATAGTTAGTTTCATATCAAAAAAATATTTTAATAAAAAAATAGGAGTTATTGGTACAAAAGCAACAATACAATCAGGTATCTATGAAAATAAAATATTAGAGAAAAACTCTTCATTATCTGTAGCTTCATTAGAGACACCTTTATTAGCTCCAATGATTGAAGAAGGTTTTTTTAATCAAGAAATAAGTTCTACAATAATCAAGAATTATTTAAATGATAAAAAGTTAGATAAAATTGACATTCTTGTACTGGCATGCACCCATTACCCTTTAATTCAAAATGAAATAATAAGTTTTTATAATAAAATTGATGTTATTGATTCATCAAAAATTATTGCTGATTATATTCATGAAGAACTTTATAAATCGAAGATATTAAATCAAGCTAATAAAGCTAAATTTAATTTCATTATTTCAAATTTTACTGAATCTTTTTCTAAGAGTGCAAATGTATTCTTCAAAGAAAATATAAGTTTAGAAGAAAATGATATTTGGAAATAAAGCTAACTATACCAAGACAAGTATTTCTTATAATTTTCTGCTGTTTTTGTAATGCTATTATCAATCTCTTCTTTTAATAAGCCGCGTATAAATTTAGCTGGCACACCTGCAAAAAGAGAACCCGATTTAACATAAGTTCCCTTTGTCAGTATAGCTCCAGCTGCAATAATAGAATTTTCTTCTATTACAACATCGTCCATAATTATTGCTCCCATACCTATTAAAACATTATTTTTTATTTCACAGCCGTGAATAATAGCATTATGTCCAATTGAAACATTATCTCCTATAATTGTTTTAGTTTTCTTGTATGTACAATGAACTACCACACCATCTTGAATATTTACATTGTCTCCAATGACAACAGAATTAACATCTCCTCTTACAACTGCATTAAACCACACACTACTTTTTTTTCCAATTATTACATCTCCAATTATTACAGCATTATCTGCTAAAAAAACTCCTTCTAAAATTTTTGGAGTAATATTATTTATTGATTTAATTAACGGCATAATATGATGAGTTTGTATTTTTGTAAAAATATAAATTATGTTTTATAGTATATACGCAGAAAGCACTCCCAATCCAGAAGTAATGAAATTTGTTTCAAATAGAATGCTAGCAGACAAAAGTCTTGAATTTCTTAATCCATCTGAAGCAAAAAAAATCCCTATGATTCAAAAGATTTTTTCATTACCATTTGTAGAAAGTATTTTTTTGAGTTCAAATTTTATCTCAATAAAAAAAACAAGTAATCTTGAATGGGGAGAAATAATTTTAGAATTAAGAAATTTTATTACTAAAATATTAAATGAAGATGATATTCAAAATTATACTGAAAATATCGAGCAGATTAAGGAAAATAAAGTAACTGACACAAAAGAAATAGACTCAGAAAAAAAAAATATTACCTATTCAGAAATTGAACAAGACATTATAGGTTTACTAAATGAATATATTAGGCCTGCAGTAGAAGGCGACGGGGGAGCAATAGAATTTGATTCTTTTTCAGATGGTATTGTTAAAGTAATTTTAAAAGGAGCATGTAGTGGTTGTCCTTCTTCAACAGCGACTTTAAAACACGGTATTGAATCTTTACTAAAACAAAAATTAGGAGAAGAGATTAAGGAAGTAGTAGCTATAAATAGGTAAACCTAAATATGCATCCAGGCTTTTTTAGCTAACAATTCTTCTTCAGTTTCGACATTCTCTTCATCTGGAAGACAACAATCAACAGGACATACAGCTGCACATTGTGGCTCATCATGAAATCCTTTACATTCTGTACACTTATCAGTAGCAATAAAATATATATCTTCTGAAAAACCTCCATTTGTATTTTCCATATCTGCATCAGTAACCGAACCATCTGGCAAGGTTATTTTACCAACAAGTCCAGTACCATCTGAAAACTTCCAAGGCTGATCTTCTTCGTAAATAGCATTATTTGGGCATTCAGGCTCACAAGCACCGCAATTAATACAATCTTCAGTTATTCTAATTGCCATAAAAGAAAAATATTTAAATGTTATTGCAAAAATAAGGAAGAATTTTATAATGTAAAAACATTAGAAAAACAAAAAATAGATGTAAAAAGCTTTGTAATTTTACAAAAATTTAATTCTAGAGTAAACCATCATGATCAAAACAGATATTATTATCATTGGAGCAGGACCTACAGGATTATTTACAGTTTTTGAAGCTGGGCTTTTAAAACTAAAATGTCATTTAATTGATGCACTTGCTCAACCTGGCGGTCAATGTTCCGAAATATATCCAAAAAAACCTATTTATGATATACCTGCCTACCCTGAAATTCTTGCTGGAGATTTAACCGATAAACTACTTGATCAAATCAAACAATTTGAACCTGGCTTTACTTTAGGAGAAAGAGCTGAAGATATAACTAAAGATAAAGACGGAATATTTACAGTCACAACAAATAAAGGGACTAAACACCAAGCTCCTGTTGTAGCGATTGCTGGAGGATTAGGAAGTTTTGAACCTAGAAAACCTCAATTAGAAAAACTTGAGATATTTGAAGATAATGGTATTGAATACATTATTAAGGACCCTGAAATATACAGAAACAAGAAGGTAGTAATTGCTGGAGGAGGAGATTCCGCATTAGACTGGAGTATCTTTTTAGCAAATATTAATACTGATGTTACATTAGTTCACCGAAGGAATGAATTTCGTGGTGCACTTGATTCTGTTGAGAAAGCAAGAGAATTAAAAAATCAAAATAAGATTAGAATTATAACTCCAGCAGAAATTATAAAGCTTAATGGTGAATCTAATTTAGAAAGTGTAACTATATCGCAGAATGGCAATGAAGAAATTATAAATGTTGATCATTTTATTCCTCTTTTTGGTCTTTCTCCTAAACTTGGCCCAATTGCAAATTGGGGTTTAGAAATTGAAAAAAATGCAATTAAGGTTGATACATATGACTATCAAACTAATATTCCTGGAATTTTTGCAATTGGAGATGTAAATACTTATCCAGGTAAATTAAAACTAATTCTATGTGGTTTTCATGAGGCTACTCTTATGTGTCAATCTGCATATAAGATTATTAATCCTGGCAAGAAATATGTTCTTAAATATACTACTGTTAGTGGAATTGACGGTTTTGACGGTTCAAGAAAGGAAGCTCCAAAAGCAGTTGTACAAGCAATAAATGAATAACTAGAACTACATGTCTGACGTAAAATTGAAGATAACTGATAGACATGGAGTAACCCATGAAGTACTAGCACCAACTGATATGGCTATGAATCTAATGGAGGTAATACGTTCATACGAGTTAGCTCCAGAAGGAACCATTGGGATTTGTGGGGGTATGGCTATGTGTGCTTCTTGTCAATGCTATATAACATCTGATCATGATTTGCCCGAAATGGAAGACGAAGAAGAGGCTATGTTATCAGAAGCATTTAATATTACAGACAAAAGCAGATTGGGTTGTCAAATTTCAATAAATAAAAATATGAATGGATTAGAAGCAACTATTGCTCCTGAAGAATAAATTATAATTCTAGAGCTTTTTTAATATTGTTATCCATCAAATGCTGTTTAGGATCCTCTAAACAATCCTTTAACCTACATAAAAATCCAACTGAAGATTTACCATCAATTATCCTATGATCATAAGACAAAGCAAGATACATTATAGGTCTAACTACCACTTTTCCATCAATAACGACTGGTCTTTCAACAATATTATGCATACCTAATATTGCACTCTGGGGAGGATTTATTATTGGTGTAGACAGCATTGAACCAAAAACACCCCCATTAGTAATTGTAAAGGTACCTCCTAGCATTTCATCAATAGTTATTTTTCCATCTCGTGCTTTAATAGCTAATCTTTTAATCTCACTTTCAATATCTTTAAAAGTTAGATCCTGTGCATTTCTTACAACTGGAACCATAAGACCTTTAGGAGCACTTACAGCAATTCCAATATCCATATAATTAAAATGAATAATATTTTCTCCCTCAATCATTGCATTAACATCTGGAAAATCAAGTAAAGCTGTTGTGACTGCTTTTGTGAAAAACGACATAAATCCTAAATTCATGTCATGCTTATCAATAAATTTCTGCTTATAATCTGATCTTAGATTCATAATTGATGACATATCTACTTCATTAAAAGTAGTTAGCATTGCAGTCTCGTTTTTAACAGTAACTAATCTTGTTGCAATTTTTCTTCTGAGTGAAGACATTTTTTTAGATGTATACTCTCTTCCAATAGCATTTGAAGAGTTATTAATCATTTCTAAAACATCATTTTTAGTTATTTTCCCGTCTTCGCCACTCCCTTTAACATCGTCTAACTTTAAGTTATTTTTCTTAATGATCGCATCAGCTAATGGAGTTGATTTAACTTTTTTATGATTATTTTGATCAACAGACAACTCCTTAGAGTTAGTTGCCTTTTCTGTTTTTTCTTTGGACGATTTTTCAGCTTGAACTTCATTAGTATCAATCAAACATACTACATCTCCAACTGCAACTGTTTCCCCTTCAGCTACAACAATTTTTATTTTACCACTTTTCTCAGCAGGAAGCTCAAGCGTTGCTTTATCAGAGTCTATTTCAGCAATTGCTTGATCTTTTTCTACGTAATCACCATCCTCTACAAGCCATTCAGCAATTTCAACTTCTGAGATGGATTCTCCAGGACTAGGAACTAACATTTCTAATAACATTGGATATTATTTAAATACTTTACAAAAGTATGATATTGTTATTTAATATTATTAAAAACCTTATCAATTATTAATTGTTGCTTGTGTTGAGAATCTTTAGTAGAACCACTTGCAGTAGCAGCACTTTCATCTCTACTAATAAGCTGGATATTATACTTTCTTAGTCTAGACAAAACAAATGACCATGCTCCCATATTTTCAGGTTCTTCCTGCACCCAAAACATTTCAGACTTATTATATTTATTATAAAGTTTATCAATAAAATCAATATTTAATGGAAATAATTGCTCAACTCTAATTATAGCAACATTTTGATTTTTTATCTTTTTTCTTTTTTCATTAAGCTCGTAATATATTTTTCCTGAGCAAAAAACGATTCGTTTTATATCTTTTGGATTAACATCAGTATCATCTATTGTATCCATAAAAACACCTTTTGACAAGTCATCTAAAGAGGAGATACATTTTGGATGTCTTAAAAGACTCTTTGGAGTCATAACGATTAAAGGTTTTCTATATTTTCGTTTAAGCTGTCTTCTTAGCACGTGAAAAAAGTTTGCTGGCGTTGTACAGTTTACAATTTGCATATTATATTGAGCGCATAATTGAAGATACCTTTCAAGCCTTGCGGAAGAATGTTCGGCACCTTGACCTTCGTATCCGTGAGGCAATAGCATTACTAAACCGCTCTGTACTTTCCACTTATCTTCGGCACAACTGATAAATTGATCTATCATAATCTGTGCTCCATTACTAAAATCACCAAATTGAGCTTCCCATATAGTTAGAGTATTTGGAGTTGTAATTGAGTAACCGTAGTCAAATCCTAACACACCATATTCTGAAAGTAAGGAATTAAAAATATTAAAATTGGTATCGTCACTTATTTTATCTAATAATGAAATTTCCTTCTCAGATTTCTCTTCCTTTATTATAGCGTGTCTGTGAGAAAATGTGCCTCTCTCAGAATCTTGACCACTAATTCTAATTGGAAAACCCTCATCAACCAATGTAGCATAAGCTAAAAGTTCCCCCATAGACCAATCTAATTGATCAGTATCTACCATTTTTCTTCTATTTTCTAATAATCTCTGCGTCTTCTTAAAGAATAGATTTTTATCTTCCACAGTATATAGATATTTTGATAATTCAATTAACCTATTTTTATCAAAAGTAGTATCAGTAGTGAAAAAATCAATTTTTGTTGATCTTGGTAATCCTGCCCATTCTTCTTCTAAGAAAGGAGTGATTTTAGCTTTCTTAATTTCTTGAGACTCATCAAAACGAGTTTCTAAAAGTGCTTTAAATTCATTGTCTGCAGCATCAATTTCAGAAATATCAAGAACTTTTTCTTTAATTAATTTAGCTTTGTATATCTCTCTTGGATTTGGGTGATTTGCAATAAGATCATATAACTTAGGCTGTGTAAATCTAGGCTCATCTCCTTCATTGTGACCATATTTCCTGTAGCACAATAAGTCTATAAAAACATCCTTATTAAATTCTTGTCTATATTCAGCAGCAATTTGTAATGTATGAGCAACTGCTTCAATATCATCACCATTTACATGAAAAACAGGACATAAAGTTACTTTTGCAATATCAGTACAATAAGTACTTGATCTAGCATCCAAATAATTAGTAGTAAAACCAACTTGATTATTAATTACAATATGTATAGTCCCACCATTTTTATAGCCTTTTAATTGAGCCATTTGCACAACTTCGTACATAACTCCTTGGCCAGCTATTGCTGCATCGCCATGAATCAAAATTGGTAATATTTTATTCTGATTCCCCTCGTATTTTTCATCAATTTTAGCTCTAGTTATCCCCTCTACAACTGGGTCTACAGCTTCTAAATGTGAAGGATTTGGAGATAGGTTAAGCTTTACATTGTTCCCATTAGTACATTTCTGAATAGATGTAAAGCCAAGATGGTACTTTACATCTCCAGCTATTAAATCATCTTCGTATTTTTTTCCTTCAAACTCTGAAAATATTTCTTTGTACGTCTTATTAAAAATATTAGCTAATACATTTAATCTTCCCCTATGAGCCATACCCATCACAAATTCCTCAACACCTAGAGAAGAACTATGTTCAATTAAAGTATCTAAAGCTGGTATTAATGATTCAGCTCCTTCTAAAGAGAATCTTTTTTGGCCAACAAACTTTTTATGTAAGAAACTTTCAAATGCTACTGCTTGATTTACTTTGTGGAGTAAATGTATTTTTTGTTTATTTGAAAAATTTGGCGTATTGGAATTATTATGTAATCTATTTTTAATCCAGCTTAATTTTTCTGGATTTCTTATATACATAAATTCAACTCCAATTGATTGACAATAAACAACATTAAGGTGATTAATTATTTCTGATAGCTTACTAGGCCCAATACCAATCTCATTTCCTGCTTGGAAGACTATATCTAAATCACTTTTTTGAAAACCAAAATTCTTATAGTCTAATGATGGCTTATGTTTCCTTCTTTCTCTTACCGGATTTGTTAATGTAAATAAATGTCCTCTTTTTCTATAAGCATCAATAAGGGTAATAACTTTAAATTCCTTTGGCAAATCATCTTGAGAGATTTCATTTTCATATGTTTTCTGAGCAAAATCAAATCCATGAAAAAAATGTTTCCACTCATTATCAAGATCAGCATCACCTGCGAGATACTTAGCATACATCTCTTCAATGATATTGATATGGGTAGCAGCTAAAAATGAAAACTTGTCCATAAGAGTTAATTAAATGTTTCGTAAAACTATTTAATTTAATTTAAATATAAATGATTTATTTATTCTTTAAATCTCTCTTTTCAACAGTAATTTTGCAAAATCAATTAAGTTATTCTTATTAGTGATAGAAAGATCTTCTAAATTTTTTTGAGCTTTATTATGATAGTGATTTATCTGATCTTTTATATGATCCAACACACCAACTTCATCAAAAATATTTTTAACTTCTAAAATTTTTTTATCATCATTTAAATTAGAAATTGAAAATAATTCTATTAATCTTTTTTCTTGTTGAGAATTAGCAAGAGATAATGATTCAAGATATAAATATGTTTTCTTATTAGAAATGATATCACCACCTATTTTTTTTCCAAATTTACTTTGATCACCATAGAGATCAAGCATATCATCTTGAAGTTGAAATGCTGTCCCAAGATTTAAACCAAATTTATACATTCGCAATGTATCTTCACTTGATGCATTAGCTATTATAGCTCCTATTTGGAAAGAAGCAGCAAGAAGTACGGAAGTCTTTTTTTGTATCATCTCTATATATTCTGAAATCTCAAGATCTCGGATTTGCTCAAAATCCATATCTAACTGCTGACCTTCACACACCTTAGTAGCTGTTTCTGAGAAAACCTTATATACACTAGCCTGTATGTTTAATTCCAAATCAGATAATAATGAATAAGATTGAACTAACATCGTGTCTCCAGAAAGAATAGCGATATTATTATCCCATTTTTCATGAACAGTTTTTTTACCTCTTCTCAACTGAGCTTTATCCATTATATCATCATGAATCAAAGTAAAATTATGAAACAATTCAATTGCTAAAGCAGCAGGTAATGCGTTATTATAATTTTCATTAAAGCTATGGTGTGATAATAATAAGGCTATTGACCTAATCCTCTTTGCCTCTAAAGACAAAATATATTTAATTGGATCATAAAGATTAGATGGTTTAGTAGGTAAAGTTAATTTACTTAGCTCATTATCTATGAGCTCTTTTAATGTTATAAAACTTCTCATTAATTTGCTATAGAAAGTAAATAATCTCCATATCCACTTTTTCTTAAAGGCTCAGCTAATTTTAGAAGTTGATCTTTATTGATAAATTTACTATAAAAAGCTGCTTCTTCAATACAACCGATTTTTCTTCCCTGTCTCTCTTCAACAACTTGAACAAATTGATTTGCTTGCATAAGAGAACTAATTGTTCCTGTATCAAGCCAAACCGACCCCTTTGACAAAACCTTTACATCAAGTTTTCCCTGACTTAAATAATACTTATTAATATCTGTTATTTCATATTCACCACGTGAAGATGGTTTTATTTTTTTTGCAATATCAATAACAGAATTATCATAAAAATATAATCCAGGAACCGCATAATTTGATTTTGGCAAAAGAGGTTTTTCTTCTAAAGAAATAGCTTTATTATTCTCATCAAACTCAACAACACCATATCTTTCAGGATCTGTGACATGATATCCAAAAACTACTCCACCTTTAATATTCGAAATATCAGATAGCAGTTTAATTTTCATCTGAAAGATGTTATCTCCAAGAATTAAACAAACCTCATCATCTCCAATAAATTCTTCTCCAATAACAAATGCTTGAGCAAGTCCATTTGGAACCTCTTGAACTTTATATGAAAACTTACATCCAAGACTTGAGCCATCACCTAATAACTTTTCAAACAATGGCAAATCAGTAGGTGTAGAAATTATTAGTATTTCTCTAATACCAGAATATATAAGAGTAGAAAGAGGATAATAAATCATCGGCTTATCATATATAGGCATCATCTGTTTACTCATCGCGATAGTTATGGGATGTAAACGAGTGCCTGACCCACCTGCTAGAATAATTCCTTTCATTTTAATTTTTTATTTTTTGGGATCTACGAAAGCACCCATTAATTTTTTTTCATAAGTCAAAATCAACGCAGGCAACAATAATAGATTTGAAAGCATAGCAATTAGTAATGTTATAGATACTAATAGACCTAAGGCAACAGTACCGCCAAAATCTGACGCAATAAAGATAAAAAAACCAAAGAATAATACAACAGAAGTATACAGCATACTTACCCCTGTTTCCTTTAGAGAAGCAAAAACAGAGTTTTTTATTGCTCCATTGTTGGAAATTAATTCTTGTCTATATTTTGCTAAAAAATGAATAGTATCGTCTACTGAAATTCCGAAAGCAATACTAAAAACCAAAATAGTAGAAGGTTTTAATGCTATTCCAAAGAACCCCATTATTGCACCAGTTATTAATAATGGGATTATGTTTGGAATTAATGAAATCAGAACCATTTTATAAGATGAAAACATCCATGCCATAAAAATTGAAATCAAAACAATAACTAAAAATAGGCTTATAAATAAGTTATTCAAAAGAAATTTAGTTCCTGTTAAAAGCACTTTAGTTGTTCCAGTTATAATCACATTATATTTGTCGGGATCAAAAATTGTTGAAATTTTAGGCTCAAGATCTAACATTATGTCATCCATTTCAGAGGCGCTAAGATCTTTAATTCTTAAACTTATACGAGCTTCTTGATTTAATGAATCAATCAACATATCTCTCATATTTAATGAAGAACTAGTATTTGAAATATAGTTAGTTAAGAAAATCTGTTCCTGATTATTTGGCAAATTAAAGTAAGTGGGATCATTATTATAATATACCTGCTTAGTATATTTTATAAAGTCAATATAAGATGACGGCTGAGAAAAATCAGGATATTTTGCAAGTAAAGATGAAAACTCTTCCATCTTTTTTAAATTATATGACTTAAATAAACCATTTTTTTTCTTAGTATCAACTAAAATTTCAAGAGGTAAAACTCCTTTATATTTATTTTCGAAATACTTTAAGTCTTTATATAACGCATCCCTTTTATTAAAATCATCACTTAGATTTCCAGTTAAATTCATTTTAGATAGTCCAAAGATTGAAAACAAAAGAGCAATAATAGTCACTGTATATATTGCGCTTCTTTTATTATTAACTAGAAATATTAAATAATCAACAATAGAAACAACCCATTTTCTATCTAGATGTTTAGTATGGTTAGGCTTTGGCGGAGAAAAAAATGAAAAGAAAATTGGGATCAAACACAATGACAATGTATATATGACTAAGATGTTTATTGAAGCAATCAAACCGAATTCTTGCAGTGACTGACTATTAGTTAGTAAAAAAGCAGCAAATCCTGTGGCTGTAGTTACGTTGGTAAGCAAAGTAATATTACCAATCTTACCAATCATAATCTTTAGTGACTTAATCTTATTATTGTTTTTTCTGTATTCATTATGAAACTTATTTATTAGAAAAATACAATTTGGTATACCAATGACTATTAAAACTGGAGGCACTAATGCGGTAAGTAGTGTAATTTTATAATCTAAAATCTCTATAAGTCCAAAAGCAAATATCACACCTAATACTACTACAATAACGGAAACAAACATTGCCTTAAATGATCTGAAAAATAAATATAGAATCAAGGAGGTAATAAATAGAGTCAAAAAAATAAAGAGTAAAATTTCCTTTTTCAAACTTACAGACTGTACACTTCTCATGTATGGCATGCCAGAATAGTGGATGCGTGTATTATATTTTTTAGAGTAAATTTCTGAAATCTCTTTAATTGAAAAAACAAGATCATCTCTATTCCTTGATATTACAATTTCACTATCTAAATCAATTAAAACTAAAGCGCCATCGTTATTGTCATTAAAAAAACCGTCATAAAATTTTTGCTTATTTAGTTCTCCAACAAGAGAATCTAAATTCTCTTGATTTAGCAGTGTTTTATCGAACCATTTACTTGTTTCAAATTTTTTCTCTTCCGAATTTTTTTCAAGTTTAGAAAGATTATTAACTGAAATTATATTCTCTACTCCATTAATTTTTTTTATCTCAGCACAAAGACTATCCCAAAATAAAAATCTATCAATATTAAAAAATAATGAGTCAGAGATTGCAATGGCCATAACTTGATTATTGCCATATTTATTTTGAAAATTTTGATTATCTAGAAAGACCTGATGAGAAGATGGGAGAATTTTTGCTCTTTCAACAGAATATTCAACATTTACAGCGTTCTGTGCCATAAAAAAAGTCACTCCAGCTATAAAAATTATGAATAAAACTCTAAACTTAATTATAAAACTTGACAAGGAGTTCCACATGATTTTCTAGTGTCTTTTAATAAATATTAAATAAAAAAACCTACAATTAAACTTGCATTATATCAGATTCCTTTGCAGAAAAAATATCATCAATTTTAACTGTGTATTCGTTAGTAATTGATTGAACACTTTCTTCAGCATCTCTAATAATATCTTCAGATACACCTTCTTTTCCAATTTTTTTCAACTCATCATTAGATTTTTGTCTAATATTTCTACAACTAATCTTAGATTTTTCAATCTCAATCTTCACTTGTTTGACTAAATCTCTTCTTCTTTCTTCTGTTAATGCAGGGACATTGATAATAACTTTTTCTCCATTATTTGAGGGGTTAAAACCAAGTTGAGCAGCAACAATTGCTTGTTCAATATCAGCAATCATCGACTTGTCAAATGGTTGGATTGTAATTGTTTGAGAATCTGGAGTTGTAACATTAGCCATTTGTGTTAATGGTGTAACAGAACCATAATAATCCACTACCACTGCTCTTAACATCTGAGGAGATGCCTTTCCTGCTCGAATTTTAGACAAACTTACTTCAAGATGATTTATACATTCTTGCATTTGCTCTCTAGCAAGATCTAAACAAAAATTTATTTCTTCGTTCATAATAATTATTTATAAAGTTACTAAGGTTCCAACATTAATTCCATCACATACCTTTTTTAAATTACCTGCCACGTTCATATTAAATACATTTATGGGTAATTTATTTTCTTTACATAATGTAAACGCTGTTAAATCCATGACTTTTAAACCTAAATCATATGCTTTATCAAATGAAATCTGATCAAACTTCTGAGCCTTAGAATCTTTCTCTGGATCTGCTGAATATACCCCATCAACTCTAGTTCCTTTTAAAATAATATCAGCCTCAATTTCAATTGCTCTTAAGGCTGCAGCTGTATCTGTAGTGAAATATGGGTTTCCTGTACCGGCGCCAAATATCACAACTCTGTTTTTTTCTAAATGTCTAATCGATCTCCTTCTAATATAAGGTTCAGCAATTTGCTCCATTTTAATTGCTGTTTGCAATCTAGTTTCAATCTTTAAAGATTCAAGAGCAGACTGTAAGGCCATTCCATTAATAATTGTTGCGAGCATTCCCATATGATCACCTTGAACTCTGTCAAATCCAGATTCTTCTGACTGAATACCTCTGTAAATATTTCCACCTCCAATAACAATAGCTAATTGACAACCTGTTTCGACAATTGATCTAATTTCTGAAGCATAATTACTTAATACTGAAGAATCAATTCCATATTGTTGATTACCCATCAAAGCCTCACCGCTTAGCTTAAGTAGTACTCTTTTATATTTCATCTTTAATTTTTTTATAAAAAAAAAGAGATTTTTAAAAATCTCTTTTCTTAATTTAATTAGACAAACCTACTCTTTTGAAGCAAGTTACTGAAAGCGAATCATGTTGATCTTTTAAATATTGAGCAACAGTTTTCTTACCATCTTTAATAAATGCTTGATTTAATAAAGTATTCTCTTTGTAAAACTTGTTTAATCTTCCAAAAGCAATTTTTTCTAACATTTCTTCAGGCTTTCCTTCCTGTCGTGCTAAATCTTTAGCAATTTCTAATTCTCTATCAATAGTCTCTTGATCAATACCATCTTTATCAACAGCTAAAGGGCTCATTGCAGCGACCTGCATTGCAACGTCTCTAGCTACCTGATGATCAGTTACAGCATTAAAGCCAACTAAAGTCGCTAATCTGTTTCCAGCATGAATGTAAGAACTTACCTGAACATCTTCAATTAGCTGTGCGCTAATTTCAATTTTCTCTCCAATAACACCTGTTTGCTCTAAAACCTTTTCAGCAACTGTCATTCCATCTGATAATTTTAAATCATGGATTTCCTCAGCAGAAGACAAATCAGCAGAAACGGCAGTGTCTAAAATATCTTGAGCGATATTGATGAAGTCTTCATTTTTAGCGACAAAATCAGTTTCACAGTTTAGTGAAATTAAAATTGCTTTACTATTATCATCATTATTCTTTGCAATAACTACACCCTCCATTGCTTGTCTATCTGCTCTTTTAGCTGCTACTTTTTGACCTTTTTTTCTAAGTATATCTACTGCCAAATCAAAATCACCATTAGCTTCAACTA
>Ga0222715_10000747_pt1 | contig 32463 bp, 34 predicted proteins | sample C33_9DmetaG_FD_165056 | JGI IMG/M metagenome (GOLD analysis project Ga0222715, IMG submission 165056) | Estuarine water microbial communities from San Francisco Bay, California, United States - C33_9D | ecosystem: Environmental > Aquatic > Marine > Unclassified | place: USA: California...
AACGGTGAGGAGTTCTCAATGAGAAGAAACTTCTACAACAAACCATTGGCTACTTTGAACTGGGATTGGGAAATCAATTCTAACTTGAAGTTAAACACATCATTGTACGGTTCTGCTGGACGTGGTGGTGGTACAGGTCCTCGTGGTAATAACTACCGTAATGGTGATATGGATATTCTTCCATTCAGAAAAGACCTTACTGAACATTACTTAGAAAATGGTAGAGGTACCAGAGATGCGAATGGTTTCATCGATTTCGATGCTATCGTTGCAGCTAACCAATCAACAACTGATGGTTACACTGGTGATATCTCAGGTTTTGAAGGATTATTAATCGGTTCTAACGGATTTAGAGATTCAAATGTAAACCGTTCAGTATTGGTAAGAAGAGCATCTATGAACTCACACAACTGGGTTGGTGGTATCTCTAACTTAGAGTATGAAAAAGGTAATTGGAAGACATCTGTAGGTGTTGACTTACGTTCTTACACAGGTTACCACTACAGAACATTAAACCACTTGATGGGATTAGATGGTTACTACTCAACAGGTAACGATAACTCTGCAGGTCAGATTATTGAAACTACAGTTGAAGCGTCACCATTTAACAACACAGGATTGGCTGGACCAAAGATTGATTACTACAATATTGGTAAAGTTGGATGGCAAGGTTTGAACGGTTTGGTTGAATACGGTGGTGATAGATTGACTGCTGTTGTTCAAGCGGGTGTATCTAATCAAGCTTTCCAAAGAATCGATTACTTCGACCAAGTTGGAAATCCTGAGTCTGATGTACAAAACCAATTAGGTGGTTATGTTAAGGGTGGTGCAAACTTCAACATTGATGAGAATCAAAACGTATTCTTCAATACGGGTATCATCTCTCGTCAACCATTGTTCGACGCAGTTTTCCCTAACTACGCTAATGAAATCAACCCTGACCTTCAGAACGAAGAAATCCGTTCATTAGAATTGGGTTATGGTTATACTGACCGTAACTTATCTGTGAATGTAAACGCTTACACTACAACGTGGGGTAACCGTTTTGTTACTCGTTCATTGACTAACCAACAAGGTGTAGATGGATTTGCTCAGTTTAGAGATATTGATGTGGTACACAATGGTATTGAGGTTGAAGGTAAGTATCGTTTATCTAACAACACTAAGTTCAGAGGTATGTTATCTATGGGTGACTGGAGATACACTAAAGACTTCGAGGCTGAGTTGTTTGACGAAAACCAACAATCAATTGGTACTGGTGTTCTTTACTTGAAAGATGCTAAGGTAGGTGATGCGGCTCAGTTCGTAGCTGCTGTAGGTTTAGACCAAAGATTTGGAAACAAATTGAGTATGGACGTAAACTATCGTTTTGTTGACGGTTTATATGCTGACTATTCAATCACTGATTCAGACTTTACTCAACCTGATAACCAAGGAGCGTTGAAATTACCATCTTACGGATTGGTAGACTTAGGTCTTACTGCAAGATTTGGTAAGTTCACTTTGAGAGGTAACGTAAACAACTTGTTGAACACAACATACATTGCTGAGTCTAACTCAAACATTCACGCTGATGAAAATTCAGTAACATGGAATGGTGTTGATGTTAGAAACTCTGTATGGTTCGGTTTCGGTCGTACATGGAATGCAAGTTTGAAATACAACTTCTAAAAAAAAATATAATTATTTTCAGGAGGGGGTTTGACTCCCTCCTTTTTTTTGCCTAATTTTATCTCAAACATTAATTTAACTGCAATGGCAAAACTACAAAAGATTGAAACTGATTACCGTTATTACGAGTATGAACTAACTGATGAAGAATATCAGTTGTACCAAGAAGATGAAGATACTTTTTGGGATGAGGTAGACCCTGAATGGGAATTTACGTGGGATAAACAACCTGGTGATGAAATCACTATAATCGAAGAATAAATTAATATATAAAATGGCAAACTATCTAAAAAGTATGATTGAGGTCCACGGCAACGAAGATGTTGTTAAGAAAGTGGACGAACTATTGGAAGGTGTTGAATACAGTGATGTGAACACCTTTGCAAAGGCATTCTACGACAACGTAGAAGAAGGTGAGTCTGGTGGTGTATTGAACACATGGTCAATAGACAACTTAGGTCCAAAGTGGACTTATCTATATGACATTCAAGGTGACGGAGCGTTCAGTGTTGAATCAGCATGGTACCCACCGATTAAATTCTTTATCCACCTTTATAATATCTTAGTGGAACTTGACCCTGAGGTCTTTATTGAGGTGATGTATGAAGATGAAGGTTACGACCCAATTGGTGCTGTGGTTATCAAAAAGGATAAAGACGGAACTCCATGTATTTGGCAAGAGGAAGATGACGAAATGGAAGACCCAACGGTAGATATGGATTGGGATGATGAGGAGTATGAACAAACTCAGATGGATTTCATGGAATCACTATACGAACGTCAACGAGAAATGGTTCTTTATTGTCACGATTTGATTGAAACTGACGGTGAACCTATTGAGGATTACGAAGGTTAATAAAAAATAAGGGGGTATAACCCCCTTTTTTTATGTATTTTATGGGTAAGACCCATATAATTATAGGGTATAAAACAATATTTTATGAAAATTAAGTTAGAGTACATTTGGTTAGACGGTTACTACCCCGAACCAAATCTACGTAGTAAGGTAAAGGTAGTGAATGCACCAGTGCATGAAGTCAATGGAAAGAGAGTTCATGGTGTAGGATTGGAAGATTGTCCTGAGTGGGGATTTGACGGTTCATCAACGATGCAAGCTGAGGGTCACTTCTCGGATTGTATTTTGAAACCAGTGAGGTTGTATCCAAACCCGATGAATAAGGGTATGATGGATTCTTACTTGGTAATGTGTGAGGTGATGAATGCTGATGGTACACCTCATGAGACAAACACTCGTCACTTAATTGGTGAGGAAGAAGAAGGGTTGTGGTTTGGTTTTGAACAAGAATACACAATTATGAAAGATGGAAAACCATTAGGTTTCCCTGCGAATGGTTTCCCTGAACCACAAGGTAAGTATTATTGTGGTGTTGGTAATGGACAGGTTCACGGTCGTGAGTTTGTGGAGCAACACATGGAGAACTGTATCATGGCGGGTATCGATATTACTGGTACCAATGCTGAGGTTATGCTAGGACAATGGGAATATCAGGTTTTTTCAAAAGGTAAAATTAAGGCGGGTGATGACCTATGGGTCTCTCGTTATATGTTAAACCAAATGTCTGAGGACTATGGATTTAAGATTGAGTTCCACCCTAAACCTGTGACTGGTGATTGGAACGGTTCGGGTCTACACTGTAACTTCTCCAACGATAGAATGAGAGGTGAAGGTGGTAAGAGTTATTTCGATGCTATCTTTAAGACATTTGAATCACGTCATTTGGACCACATCAAATGTTATGGTTCATCTAATGAGATGAGGTTGACAGGTTTACATGAGACACAGAGTATTGATAAGTTCAGTTGGGGTGTTTCTGACAGAGGTGCGTCTATTCGTGTACCGTTGTCTACATCAAAGGATTGGGTTGGATATGTTGAAGACAGAAGACCAGCATCTAACGCTGACCCTTATCGTATTACCTTCATCATTGCTGAGTCTATTACACAAGCTGAAGAGTTGGAAAAAACTTTACACAATATGTATAGTGAAGTAGAGGTTAGTGACCAAGTTCGTGAGATTATGGTTAACGAACCTTTGGAAAGAGAAAGTGAATAATGGAAACAAAGTTATCAGATAAAATTATTGAATTGGTTGAGAAGAGAGTGGGTGAATATCCCTCTCTTATTCAATCTGGTTGGTATCCACCTGATGTTGTTATGTCTTTATTGGATAAGGGTAACAAAGAAATTTGGGGGAATAGTATTATCGATGAGAAGATAGATAGATATGAAGGAGTTATTGAGTTTAGCCCAGGTTCTTCGTATATTTACTATAAGAGGAATAGTGAAGATACCACCTATTGGTTTGTCTGTTTGACAGATGAGAAAGGAAGGGATGGTATCTTATTCTTTATTAACGGTATTAAAAAACAAAAAATTAGATTACCATGGAATTAACATCAACACAGTTGAGAGAAAAAATGGATAGCGGTGAGAAGTTCATCGTTGATATGTATGCTGAATGGTGTGGACCGTGTAGAGTTATGGGTCCAATCATTGAGAAGTATGCTGAGAAACTAAGGTCAGAAGGTTCTGAAGTAGGAGTATATAAATTTGACATTGAGAGTGATAAGGAATTGGCTGTTGAGATGGGTGTACGTTCTATCCCAACGGTTAAGGTTGTGTCTGAGGGTGAGGTATTGGCTACGAAGACGGGTATCTTGCAAGAAGCTCAATTGGAAGAATTAAAAGGAATGTTGTTGTAATGAAGCAGGTTGTATTATATTCTATGAAGGGATGTCCTTTTTGTGACCAGATGAAGGACTTATTAAAGGAATCCAATGTGGATTACATTGAAAGAGATATCGACGAGTACGAGAGAGAGTATGATACATTTGTTGAGGCAACAGGTAACGACTATATTCCTGCGTTCATGTTGATTGACCATGAGGGTGAGCAGGTTAACGATGTGAAGTTGATGGCACCCGACAGGGATTTTGATGACATCCACGAAGCGTTGGAAAAAATAAAACAATTCTTATAAAAAAAGGGGACTTCGGTCCCCTTTCTTTTTATATCATCATAAAATCTTTCATGTGGTCTTTCACTTGCCATGGGTAAGGTTCATCATTATATCCCAATACCTTTTGAAAGTCAAAGTTTAATAAATCCATCTTTTGAATTTCTTCATCAATCCTTCCACCAAAACAAGCGTCCACAACATTGTTGATGAAATCTTCGCTGACGGTACTATTTTCTGTCCTCACATAAACGGTATCATCACGGAACGATATTAATCTTATGTTGTCGGTATAATTTGCTGAGAAGATATGGTTGGCAATTTTCATTGCCAAAAATTTATATTTTCTTAATTCAAATGATTGACCGTAATGGTCTTCAGATATCCAAGGTTTTTGAAATGGTATTGACTCGGCTGTTCTTACGGGTGAATCCATGTCATTAAAGAAATAGTGGTGTTTTGATATGTTATCGATGAATTTGATACTATACGGTAATAGATTTTCATCAAACTCACCATATCTAATTAAATCCACAAAGTTTATTGGTGTCCAATCCTCGTCTGATTTACCAATCTTTTCGTTAATCAATGCAGATACATCGAAGACATTTGTTAATGTGGTAAATCCGTTGAGTACAAAAAATCTATCCACCCAAGTTACCCAAATAGATGTTTTTACTTTAGGGTCTAACTTTTGATGTTCGTTTATTATAATGTTGGCGATTCGATTACAAATGTCATAATCAAACTTCAATTTATTTTCTTTCATATGTTGTTAAACTTATTTGATGAAATTATATGAAATTCTTTCTATACCTTAAAGAGTTGTTGTGTATTTATTGTATAGAATTGGAATACGTAATATTTATTACTATAAACCTTGATACCTTTATAATTGAATGGCTAAAAATATTAAAATAGTTCCTAATCCAACAGGTTCTACACCATATATTCTTTTTACTAATGATAGTGGCGATGAAATAGTCATGAACGTCGCTGATGATGGTTCACTTATTTTTTCAGGAAAGACACAAGGAGATGAACTTGTAAAGATGGATGCCGACACTCTTAACTTTCATGTTAAGGGTGATATTGACTTTGATAATGACATTAACTTCAAAGGAAATTTAGGTACTGATTCCAGTGGTGATTGGGTTGGTAGTGATGAAAGAATCAAAGGTCAGAAAGGTGAAGTTGGTCAAAAAGGTCAAAAAGGTCTTAAGGGTGACAAAGGTTTCAAGGGTTCAAAAGGTACCAAAGGTATTTTAGGTCCTGTAGGTGAAAATGTTAAAGGTCAAAAAGGTGATAAGGGTGACGATGGTTTCGGAGGTTCATGTCCACCACCACCAACAACTTTTACATGGTTTTATGAGGATTGTATTCCAGGTTGGGACCCTACCGCATCAGATAATGTGATAGAAATTTGGTACTCAGGGTTTATGAGTGTTCCTGCCTATGACGGTGATTATTTCTGTGAAATAAATTCAAGGGTATCACAAAGACATGCCTTACAACAGACCGTGACGGTAGAGTCGGGACAAGAATACGAACTTTCTTTTGCTCATAGAGGTAGGTCTTCAGGAGGTCCCTTCCCTAACATCATGAATGTTAAGATTCAAGGAGGTTCTACAAATATCGATGTGGGTACATTTACTGGTATTACTTCGGCTTGGACAGTAAACACACATACATTCACACCTACAGATTCAAGTCTAGTGTTGACATTTAGTTCTACCACTGCGAGTGATGGTGGTAACTTTTTGGATGCTGTAGAATTGACCAAAACATCTGATGGTACTGATGTGATGGTAAACGGTAGTTTTGAGGAATTTCAAACGGGTAATGTTGGTCAGAAAGGTACTAAAGGTGATAAAGGTCAAAAGGGTGATACACAAAAAGGACAGAAAGGTACTAAGGGTGATAATCCTAAAGGTCAAAAAGGTCAACAGGGTGCATCGCCACGAGGTAATCAGGGTGCTAAAGGTACTAAGGGTCCTCAAGGTGGTTTAGGTACTGTTGGGGACAACTTCCAAGGTTCAACAGGTCCTACAGGTGATAGTAGTCCAGGTGATAAGGGTCAAAAGGGTGAAGCATCTAAAGGGGATAGAGGTCCTGTTGGTGATAATAACCCAGGTCCTAAAGGTCCTACAGGTCAGAAGGGTGAAAAAGGTATTAAAGGTATTAAAGGATTCACCGCACCTGCTGGTGGGACTGGTGATAAAGGACAAAAAGGTGTTAAAGGAGCCAAAGGTACAAAAGGAGTTGATGGACCGAAAGGGGTCAAAGGTTTCAAAGGTGATAAGGGAGTAAAAGGTAATAAGGGTGGTACAGGTGCATCACCACAAGGTAATAAAGGTAATAGAGGGGCATCACCTCAAGGTCCCCAAGGTTCTACAGGTACTTCACCAATTGGTTCTCAAGGTAATCAAGGTGGTCAGGGTGCTCAAGGTGGTGTTGGTGATTCAACAAAAGGTAACAGAGGTTCTCAAGGTGATGCCAATCAAGGTGCTAAAGGACCAAAAGGTTATGATAATCCAGGTCCAAAAGGACCGACGGGTGATACAAATCAAGGACCGGGTGGTTCAACAGGACCAACGGGGCCTGGTGGTGACAAAGGGCCAACAGCACCTGCAGGTGGTGTGGGTGACAAAGGGCCGACAGGTAATGATGGACCAAAAGGTAATAAGGGTATCAAAGGTGGTACGGGAGCCAAAGGTAATAAAGGTCAAAAAGGTGCTCAAGGTCCAAAAGGTAATAAAGGTAATAAGGGTTTAAAAGGATTCAAAGGGGTCCAAGGTAATTCACCTAAAGGTCCTAAAGGGTTTATTGGTGACTCACCACAGGGACCACGAGGAGCTACAGGTGCATCACCGCAAGGGCCACAAGGTGTACAAGGAAATCAAGGTGGACAAGGTGGTGTAGGTGCATCGACACAAGGACCTCAAGGTACAACAGGTGATTCTAATCCTGGTGCTAAAGGACCTAAAGGTTATGCTAATCCAGGTCCAAAAGGTGGATTAGGTTCAACAGGTCCGATAGGTGATAAAGGTTATACTGCTCCGGCAGGTCCTAAAGGTATTAAAGGGCCAACAGGAAATGACGGACCGAAAGGTAACAGAGGTGCTGCAGGTGCTGATGGACCAAAAGGTAATAAGGGTACTAAAGGTAACAAAGGTTTCAAAGGTGTTCAGGGTAATTCACCAAAAGGTCCTAAAGGGTTTATAGGTACATCTCCTCAGGGTGCTGGCGGTTCAACAGGTGATTCGCCACAAGGTCCGAGAGGTAATACTGGAGGACAAGGAGGGCAAGGTGGAGTTGGTGACTCAGTAAAAGGATATAGAGGTCCTCAAGGTGATGCAAATCCTGGTGGTAAAGGGCCTAAAGGTTATGCTAATCCAGGTCCACAAGGACCAGGTGGTTCTACAGGTCCAACAGGGGACAAGGGTTACACTGCTCCGGCAGGTCCTAAAGGTATCAAAGGACCTACAGGAAATGATGGGCCAAAGGGTAATAGAGGTGCCGCGGGTGCTGACGGACCAAAAGGACTTAAAGGATTTAAGGGTACTAAAGGTAATAAGGGACCACAGGGTAACTCACCACAAGGAGCCAAAGGTCCACAAGGTAATTCACCGAAAGGTAATAGAGGAACTACAGGTGCATCACCAAAGGGTAATAGAGGTGGTGCTGGTGGTCAAGGTCCACAGGGTCCTACAGGTGGTAATAACCCAGGACCAAAAGGACCTAAAGGTTATGCAAATGTGGGTCCAAAAGGTCCAAAAGGTTATGCTAATCCAGGTCCTAAAGGATATACTTCAACTGATAAGGGACCAAAAGGATATAAAGGTCCAACTGCACCAGATGGTCCTAAAGGTACTAAAGGACAGAAAGGTGCTACAGGTGGTAGAGGTAATACGGGTGGTGTTGGTGATAAAGGAGCCAAAGGTCCTAAAGGTTATGTTGGTGAAAAAGGTTTCCGAGGTGCTAAAGGACCTCAGGGTAACTCACCACAAGGACCACAAGGTGGACAAGGTGCTTCACCACAAGGACCAGGAGGTGATAAGGGACCAAAAGTACAAGGTTACAGAGGTGTTCAAGGTGACCGTGGACCTGGTGGTTCAACGGGGCCTGTAGGTGCAAATAATACGGGACCTGGTGGTTCAACAGGTGACCCAGGTACTAAAGGTGTTAAAGGTTATAAAGGACCGATTGACAGAGGAGACCAAGGTTCCGCAGGTGCCAATTCAACGGACAAGGGACCGAAAGGTTATAAAGGGCCAACTGCTCCTGATGGTGTGAAAGGACCTAAGGGTTATAAAGGTGCTACAGGTGGTAGAGGTACCACTGGTGGTGTTGGTGATAAAGGAGCCAAAGGTCCTAAGGGTTATTTAGGTAATAAAGGTAATAGAGGTGCACAAGGTGCTGACGGACCTAAAGGTGATAGAGGAAACACAGGTAATAGAGGACCAGGTGGTTCAACAGGTCCAACATCAAATGATAAGGGACCTAAAGGATTTGCAAATCCTGGACCAAAAGGTACTAAAGGTAATAAAGGTCCAAGAGGACCTGTTGGATACACAGGACCACAGGGTTCTACAGGTGAAGCTGGTGCTAAAGGTGGTGCTGGTTCACCAGGGGCCAAAGGACCTAAAGGGTATAAAGGTTATCCATCTTATCAAGGACCAAGAGGTCCCCAAGGTGGAGGTGGACCTAAGGGTTTTAGAGGACCTATAGGTGACACAGGACCTCCAGGGCCAGGTAGTTGTAATGCTATTCAATCGTATTATCATTGTGATGACTCAGTTGCGTTATGTTTTGAATTAAATTTAGCTACTTTTTATTCTGACACCTGTACCTCGTGGGCACCGGGTTGTCCATTCAAAACCACACCAGGATGTGAGGCTTGTGATTCGGGGAATCCATGTTCTGGTGGACCTCCAATAATGTATATCAACACTCCAGGTACCGTTGAAGTATATGATGTTGATTTAGGTCTATGTAGTGTTTTGGGAGTGGCGGCTAACTGTCCTGGTGGGCCAACACCAATACCAAGGTCGGATAGAAGGTTGAAAAAAGAAATTCAGACATTGACTAATGTTACAGAAAAACTGTTACAAATAGAATTGAAAGAATACGATTGGAACATGTCATTACCTGCTTATGAATACTTGAAAGAGAGAGATAAGTTACACTCGATTGGTATCATTGCACAACAGTTGGAACCAATCATTCCTGAGGTTATTTTTAAAAATAAAGATGGTTATTTAGGTATCCACTACTCAATGTTAAATGCCTACTTAGTTCAATCGGTTAAAGAGCAACAGAAACTCATAGAAGAGATTGATAATGATATCCAAGAATTAAATAGTAAATTATAATGGCGACTACAGTAATTGTTTATCCATCAGGAACAACAGAAAATACTAACCCTCACGTTTTATTTTCGGGAGGTACAGGTACTACATATACTATTGAGATGACGACAACGGGTGAGTTGTTGTTTAGTCAAGATGTATAATATTTTAAACCGTAAACTACTAAATTGAACTATTTATAAAAGTATATGAAACAGAACTTATTTCACATAGCGGACGCATCAACAAGAATGAAGATTTATTCACCAACAAAGATGAATAAAGGTCTTCGTGTTGGTAACACTGACGTTGTTGGTGATGATGGTGTATGGTCTGGTTCTACAACCAATATTAAAGGTAATAAAGGTATTCAAGGTGATAAAGGTTATACGTCACCTAAGGGTATTAAAGGTAATATTGGAGGTGGTGGTGGACAAGGTCCTATTGGTTCTAAAGGTTCTAAAGGTGATGGTGTAACTCCGGGTTCTAAAGGTTCCACGGGTGAGAAAGGTATAAAAGGTCAAAAAGGTACTACAGGACCTAAGGGTTCTAAAGGTGAACTATTTAAAGGTCAAAAAGGTTCTGACGGTGAAGATAATATCGGTTCTAAAGGTTCTACAGGTGAGACATTCCAAGGGTCTACAGGTGATGCAGGTACCGGAGGTAGTACGGGTGAAGTAGGTCAAAAAGGTCAGAAAGGTACTAAAGGTAATAAAGGGATTAAAGGTCCGACAGCCCCAAAAGGAGAAAAAGGTACTAAGGGTACTACGGGTAGTGCAGGTAATAAAGGTGATAAAGGACCTATTGCACCTGATGGTCCTAAAGGAACAAAGGGAACAAAGGGAACTAAAGGTGGACAAGGTAGTAAAGGTACACAAGGTGCTTCAATTAAAGGTAGTAAAGGACCACAAGGTAATTCAATCGTGGGTCCTCAAGGTTCAACAGGAGATTCCCCAAGAGGTAACACAGGTGGTGTAGGTCCAACAGGTGGTGGAGGTTCTACTGGTGAAAGTAATCAAGGACCACAAGGTTCGACAGGTGATGCCAATCCAGGTCCAAAGGGACCTAAGGGTGATACTAATCAAGGTCCTCAGGGTTCCACAGGTTCCACAGGTCCTGGTGGTGACAAAGGTCCAACGGCACCGGCAGGTGCGACGGGTCAGAAGGGACAAAAAGGTGACTTGGGTGCTAAGGGTAACAGAGGAGCTACTGGTGCTGATGGACCTAAAGGTAATAAAGGTCAGAAAGGTGTACAAGGACCTAAGGGGACTAAAGGGACTAAGGGTAATAAAGGACAGAAAGGTACTCAAGGTAGTTCACCTAAGGGACCTAAAGGTTTCATCGGTACATCACCACAAGGTCCTCAGGGAGCTCAAGGAAATTCTCCACAAGGACCTCAAGGTCCAACTGGTGCGTCTCCACAGGGACCACAGGGTGGTCAAGGACCGAGAGGTGGTCAAGGTGGGGTCGGTGATTCTACAAAAGGAAATCGAGGTGCTCAGGGTGATGCCAATCCAGGTCCAAAGGGACCTACGGGTGATACAAATCAGGGTCCTGGTGGTTCTACAGGTTCTACAGGACCTGGTGGTGACAAAGGACCAACTGCACCTGCGGGTCAAAAAGGTCCAAAAGGTCAAAAAGGTAATTTGGGTGCTAAGGGTAACAGAGGTGCCACAGGTGGTGCCGGTCAAATAGGTAATAAAGGTGTTAAAGGTTTCAAAGGTAATAAAGGTGCCACAGGTAACTCACCACAAGGACCTAAAGGTTTCATTGGTCCATCACCACAGGGTCCAGGAGGTTCAACAGGTGCTTCACCACAAGGACCACAAGGTGGACAAGGAAATCAAGGTGGACAAGGTGGTGTGGGTGACTCTACAAAAGGTAATAGAGGTGCTCAGGGTGATGCCAATCCAGGTGGTAAAGGACCTAAAGGTTATGCTAATCCAGGTCCACAAGGACCAGGTGGTTCTACAGGACCGGGTGGTGATAAAGGACCAACAGCACCACGAGGAGCCACGGGTCAGAAAGGACAGACAGGTAATACAGGTGCTAAAGGTAACAGAGGTGCTACAGGTGCTGATGGACCAAAAGGTCCTAAAGGTTTTAAAGGTACTAAAGGTAATAAAGGTGTTACAGGTAACTCACCACAAGGACCAAAAGGTTATATAGGTTCATCTCCACAAGGACCGGGTGGTTCAACAGGTGCATCTCCTCAGGGACCACGAGGTGGTACGGGAGGTCAAGGTGGACCGGGTATTCCTGGTGATTCAACTCAAGGACCACAAGGTTCAACAGGTTCATCAACTCAAGGGCCAGGAGGTTCTACAGGTGATAGTAATCAAGGACCTGGAGGTTCAACAGGTGATAAAGGTCCTAAAGGTATTAAGGGTTATACTGCTCCTGATGGTCCAAAAGGTAATAGAGGTGCTGCAGGTGCTGATGGACCTAAAGGTAACAGAGGTGCTACAGGTCCTGATGGTGCTAAAGGTTATGTTGGTGTTAAGGGTTATCGTGGTGCTAAGGGACCACAGGGTAACTCACCACAAGGACCACAAGGTGGACAAGGTGCTTCACCACAAGGGCCAGGAGGTGATAAGGGACCAAAAGTACAAGGTTACAGAGGTAACCAAGGTGCTCGTGGACCTAATGGTTCAACGGGACCTGTAGGTGCAAATAATACGGGACCAGGTGGGTCAACAGGTGACCCAGGTACTAAAGGTGTTAAGGGGTATAAAGGGCCTATTGACAGAGGAGACCAGGGTGATAAAGGTCCTGCAAGTAATACTAAAGGACCAAAAGGATATAAAGGTTTTACCGCACCAGATGGTCCGAAAGGACCTAAGGGTTATAAAGGTGCCACAGGTGGTAGAGGTAACACTGGTGGTGTTGGTGATAAAGGAGCTAAAGGTCCTAAAGGTTATTTAGGTGATAAAGGTTATCGTGGAGCTAAAGGTCCTCAAGGTAACTCACCTAAAGGGCCAAGAGGTGGTCAAGGTGCATCTCCACAAGGTTCTGGAGGTGACAAAGGTCCAAAAGTACAAGGTTACAGAGGTCCTATAGGTGGGCAAGGACAACAAGGTTCAACAGGTACATCTCCACAAGGACCTGGAGGTGATGCAGGTTTCAATTCAAATGATAAGGGACCAAAGGGTTTCAAAGGTGCTAAAGGTTTCCGTGGTGCGACAGGTAATGATGGTCCTAACGGTAATCAAGGGGCACAAGGTGCTAAAGGTAATAGAGGACCTGCTAATAACACTAAAGGACCTAAAGGTTACAAAGGATATCAACCTGGAGGTTCAGGAGGTGATAAAGGATATAGAGGTGCTACAGGTGCGTTCGCTACTGGTCCTCAAGGTTCGTCAGGTGCACAGGGTAATAGAGGAGGACAGGGTTCTAAAGGACCTGCAGGACCACAAGGTCCGGCTTCGGATATTCGTTACAAAGATAATTTAAAAGGTTTAAAGGGTAACATAGAAAAACTTTTAATGTTGAAAGGTCTTTATTTTGAATGGAATGATGACGACTTTACTAAAACATACAGACCACAATTAAAGGGTGAATCTATTGGATTTATTGCACAAGAAGTTGAAGAAATCCTCCCTGAAGTTGTATTTAAAGATGACAGGGGTATTCATTCACTTAAGTATGATTTGATAACTGCCTTAGGTATTGGTACCGTTCAAGAACATATGGAGATAATTACTGATATCAGAGAAAGAATAAATAAACTCAAAGAAGTTTTAGTATAATGGGTAAGAATATTAGAATAGTTCCAGGTGATGGGGTGTTTCAGTTTTCAGGAGCAACCGCTTCGACAATCAACTTGACATATAGTTCAAATGATGAAACACTAAAATTTGCTGGTACAGATAATTCCATTATACTTAGGAATAATCCACTATACGAAACAGACGCTCGATTCAACGTTGAAGGTGGAGGTAATGTAAAAATCGGTGGTATCGATAGAATAGATTCTTCAGGTGTATGGCAAGGTCCTGCCGCGGTAAATGCCACAGGTCAAAAAGGTGTTAAAGGTATTGTTGGACCTACTGCATCAACCGCAGACCAGGGTGATAAAGGTCCTACTGGTGATATAGGAACTAAAGGAACTAAAGGTGCATCTATTAGTGCAGAAAAAGGTCAGAAAGGACCTAAAGGTGGTCCTGGTACTACAGGTTCACAAGGTTCTGTCGGTGAAAAAGGTCAAAAGGGTCTTAAAGGTGCTACAGGTGATAAAGGACAGAAAGGTGAAATACCTTTAGATGGTGAAAAAGGACAGAAAGGTACCAAAGGACCTAAAGGTTTCAAAGGTGATGGAGGTCAAAAAGGTCAAAAAGGTATTAAAGGTAGTCAAGGTAATTCTCCTCAAGGTGCAAAAGGACCTCAAGGTTCTTCACCAAAAGGTGGTACTGGTGATGGTGGTGATTCACCAAAGGGTGATAAAGGTTTCCAAGGTAACTCTCCACAAGGAGGGGTAGGTGATAATGGTGCTGGTGGTTCAACGGGACCTACAGGACCTACAGGTGCATCGACACAAGGACCACAAGGTGGTGCTGGTGATAATCATACAGGTGATAAAGGTCAAAAAGGTGAACCAGTTGTTGGTTCAGGTGGTGATAAAGGACCTACTGGTGAAAAGGGTCAAAAAGGTCAGAAAGGTGCACAAGGAGCCAAAGGTATTAAAGGGCCAACAGGTAATGATGGTCCAAAAGGTACTAAAGGTATTAAAGGTGGTACTGGTGCTAAGGGTGTCAAAGGTACCAAAGGTAATAAAGGACAGAAAGGTACTCAGGGTTCTTCACCTAAGGGTCCTAAAGGTTTTATTGGTACATCTCCACAGGGTGGAGGAGGTTCTACAGGTGATTCACCACAAGGTCCACAGGGTGCTACAGGTGCATCGCCTCAAGGTCCACAAGGTAATCAAGGTGCTCAAGGAGCACAAGGGGCTGTTGGTGATTCAACAAAAGGTAACAGAGGTGGTACGGGAGATGCTAATCCAGGACCAAAAGGTCCTCAAGGTGACGCCAATCCAGGAGCTAAAGGACCTGTCGGTGATACAAATCAAGGACCAGTTGGTTCAACAGGTCCAACAGGGCCAGGAGGTGATAAAGGACCAACCGCACCAGCTGGAACTGCGGGAGACAAAGGACCGACAGGTAATGATGGACCAAAAGGTTTGAAAGGTTTCAAAGGAGGAGTTGGTTCCAAAGGTAATAAGGGTACAAAAGGTAATAAAGGACAAAAAGGTGTTCAAGGTAACTCACCAAAAGGTAATAAAGGTTCTCAAGGTACATCTCCACAAGGTGGAGGAGGCTCAACAGGTGATTCACCACAAGGACCACAAGGACCTCGTGGTAATCAAGGGCCACAAGGTATTTTGGGTGATTCGACTCAAGGTGACAGAGGACCTGTAGGAGCACCAAATCCAGGACCTAAAGGTCCAAAAGGATATGCCAATGTAGGTCCAAAAGGTCCACAAGGTTCTACAGGGCCTGGTGGTGACAAAGGACCTACTGCACCTGCAGGTGGTGTAGGTGATAAAGGACCGACAGGTAATACAGGTGCCAAAGGTAACAGAGGTGCTACAGGTGCTGATGGACCAAAAGGACCTAAAGGTTTTAAGGGTAACAAAGGAACTAAAGGTACTCAAGGTAGTTCACCTAAGGGACCTCAGGGTTATATAGGTAATTCTCCACAAGGTGCAGGAGGTTCAACAGGTGCATCGCCACAAGGTCCTAGAGGAAATACAGGGGGTCAAGGACCACAAGGTGGTGTAGGTGATTCTACTCAAGGTGACAGAGGACCTGTAGGAGCACCAAATCCAGGACCTAAAGGTCCAAAAGGATACGCAAACGTCGGACCAAAAGGACCAACGGGTTCAACAGGACCTGGTGGTGACAAAGGACCAACTGCACCTCCAGGACCAAAAGGTATTAAAGGACCAGTTGCACCAGCAGGTGCTAAAGGACCTAAAGGATATAAAGGTAATACAGGTGCTAAAGGACCTAAAGGATATAAAGGTGCTGTCGGTGTTAAAGGGGCTACAGGTTCATCACCACAAGGACCTGGTGGGTCAACAGGAGAATCACCACAAGGGCCAGGAGGTTCAACAGGGGATTCACCAAGAGGACCTCAAGGTGACCGTGGACCTGGTGGTTCAACAGGTCCCGTAGGTGCTAACAATACAGGACCAGGTGGGTCAACAGGTGACCCAGGTACTAAGGGTGTTAAAGGTTATAAAGGACCGATTGACCGAGGAGACCAAGGGTCTACAGGTCCAACATCTACAGATAAAGGACCGAAAGGTTTTAAAGGTTTTACTGCACCGGATGGTCCTAAAGGACCTAAAGGACAGAAAGGTGTTACAGGTGCCAGAGGTAACACTGGTGGAGTTGGTGATAAGGGTATTAAAGGACCTAAAGGTTTTTTAGGTGAAAAAGGTTATCGTGGTGCTAAGGGACCACAGGGTAGCTCACCTAAAGGGCCAAGAGGTGGTCAAGGTGCATCTCCACAAGGACCAGGTGGTGACAAAGGTCCAAAAGTACAAGGTTACAGAGGGGCACAAGGTGCTAGAGGAGGACAAGGTTCAACAGGACCAACAGGAGCTAATAATGTAGGACCAGGTGGTTCAACAGGACCGACAGGTACTAAGGGTGTTAAAGGTTATAAGGGACCGATTACCATAGGTTCAACAGGTGACCCAGGTACAAATTCAAATGATAAAGGACCTAAAGGTTATGCGAATCCAGGACCTAAGGGGCCTAAAGGATATGATGGACCGAAAGGTTATCGAGGAACACAAGGGACTCGTGGACCTCAGGGTTCGACAGGTGCGTCTCCAATAGGACCTCAAGGTTCGACAGGTGACCAAGGACCTACAGGATATAAAGGTGTAAATGGTAACCGTGGAACACTTGGAAGTATTGGTCCAAAAGGACCTAAGGGTCCAAGAGGTAATAATGGTAGTACTGGTTCAACTGCAGACCCAGGACCAAAAGGACCTAAGGGTTATATTGGGCCACAAGGTAATAAAGGACCTAAAGGTTATGCAGGTCCTGTAGGGCCACCTTCAGATAGAAGATTAAAGAAAAACTACAGACAGATTGAGGACGCATTAGAACGAGTATTGAAGTTGAGAGGTGTTAGTTTCCAATGGAAAGAAATTATTAATGGTATTCCTCAGAACACTGAGGATATTCCAACGGTAGGTTTCATTGCACAGGAGGTTGAGGAATATTTCCCACAGGCAATTTCAGAATCACCTGATGGAACTAAGTTAGTTAATTACCCAATCATGATTGCTGTTGTAACAGAAGCTCTTCAACAACAAAACAAATTACTCAGAACAAAAGAGTTACAAGTAGTTGATTTAGAAAGTAAGGCAAGAGAGAAGGGTTTACTTTAATTGTAAAGATTCATGTAATTTAGGGAAGTAATTCCACTCATTAGTTGGGACTATACTATCACTTTCAAATAAATCATATTGATGTTTGAAGAAGTTACATAGGTACCAACCTCTGTATTGGATGATTGAGTGGACGGGTTCGTCTCTTAACTTAAAAAATTCATGTAAAGACGAGTTTTTCAGATTTTTCCAATTTGTTAGTATTGTTCCATAATAATTGTCATTAATCTCTGTTTCAAAACTTTCGTAGAACCATCTCATTTGTAATGTTACAAACTCTAATTCAAATCTATCAAAGTCAAAATAATTTACCTCCAAAGTATCGTATGATGGTATAGATTCGATTTGTGAATAGTAAATAAAATCATTATCTTTTAGATTGAGAAACTCAAGAGCTTTCTGTAACATTTTTATTTCATGTTGAAGTATTGTGGTTTCTACATTATTATAATCCTCTAACTGAATATAAATAATTTTATCTTCATATACTGAAAGTTCATTTTCTAATTCTAAAAACTTAAAGTTGGAATTGTAATTCCCTTCGAGGATGACAAAGTAATCGACCGCATCTTTAAGTTCAAATAATCTTATCATTAATGCATCTTTTTCACCGTTGTATATAAATGTATCATAAACCAAAGGTTCTTTTTCGGGTTCAAAGAAAGGTAGTTTATCAATATTTTCAGGTAACTCACTTGGTGAGGTTGATTCTAATCTTTCAATGTGTGATGTGTTGATGCTTGGATATCTTTTATCTAATGCCAAATCTCTAAAACTTTTCTTTCTGAAATAAAAATCTTGGTTTCTATCACTAAGTGAAGTTGTATATATTTTGGTCATACAAGAATCCACACCACCAAACCAATTAAAATACCATCCCGATTCTAATGAAAAATACTCATTAGGAAATTCAACAATATCTATTAATCTCATAGAGTTAATTTCATCTGGATTTTGAATTAGATGAGTATATTGAAAGGCACAAGTTCCTTGATACTTTTTATTTCTTTTCATTGTATGATTCCATACTAACCATTTATGTTTGTATCTCAGAGGTGATATTGAAAGGAATGAAGGTAGTTTTTTAAAAGATTGAATATTTGGTAATTCATCAATATTTGACACCAATACAATATCCTCATAATCTAACTCTAATTCTCGAAGACCATCAATGATACTAAGTCTTTGAAGTTGTTCTCTATGTACATAATGGTCACCATTACATAGTGGGTTGTTTGAGAGTTCAGACGTGTTAACATTTTTTGGTATGTTAGTTGTGATTACGTGAGTAATCTTATCTTTATATTTTTCAAACCTGTCATTATATAGTGCATAGAACAAAGTCTTAGGAACTCCTCTATGGGTAACATTAGATTCTACAATAACAAAGTGGTCCACGTGGTCATATAAGTAATCTAATCTGAACTCTAATAAGTCGAGTTCTCCATTTAACATAAACGTATCTACAATTTTCATAACCTTCTGCTTTATTTTAGGTAAAAAATAGTTTATAATTCTAAAAATTAAAGTTATGGAATACATTTACTCAGACCCATTTGTAGATTACTACAGAGATAGAATGGTCGAACATTTACACTATTATTATTTTGAGAATTTATTTACCGAAGAAGAGTTGGATTACATTATCCAGTGGGGAGAATTAACAGACCAATCTGAAGGTGAAGTTGGTGGAGGTGAAGATGGACTTCACATCGTTCCTGAAATTAGAAAGAGTACCGTTGGTTGGATTGATATTACTGACAACACTAAATGGATTTTTGACCGATTAGCTTTGGCCACATTGGAAGCAAATGATGAGATGAGATGGTACTTTGACCTTATCGGTTTTGGTGATACCCTTCAATATACTCAATATTTTGGTGAACAAGAAGGTCATTACTCATGGCATGCGGATATTGGACCTGGAGTTTCACAGAGAAAACTTTCAATTATTGTACAACTAAGTGACGAAGAAGATTATGTTGGTGGTGAGGTTGAGCTTAAAGTTGGTTCAAGAGATTTAGAATTACCAAAGAAAAAAGGTGGTGTGATAATATTCCCATCATTTATATTACATAGAGTCCTACCTGTGACTGAAGGTAATAGAAAGTCATTAGTCGCTTGGATTTCGGGACCAAACTTTAAGTAATATGTTTATTCGATACGACAAAGAAGATTATAACGAGCTTTTTGACGATGGTACGCCTTTTATACTTATGGTGTACTTTATGAAACAAGGGGAATATGATAATGAGAGCGAAAGGTTTTATGATATGCTTGCCTTATATCCGTCCTATCATAAAAAACATGATGAACTAAAAGACGTTCACTTACCCAATCAATTAGTGTTTTTTGAACAAATGTATCCCGATATAAAAATTGTAGAAGCTTACCATCACGAAGTTTACGATTTGGTAATGGAATGTGGTATAGATTATACTACCCTATGGAAAGATTTTGATAAATTATTCCAACCTTTGATTTTTGCTTTCAAGAATAAAGAAGATTACAAACACTCGTATTCAGAGTGTTACTGTATTGAAACATTAACAGATTTATCAATTTTTATCCGACCTGATTTATTTATACCACCCAGCGTAAGTGAGTCTTAACTCTTCAACACCTGGTGATACTGTAGAAACATAGTGCCACTTTCCAACACCTTTAGGTAAATCAAAAATTGTTAGTGTGTTAAATGTAGGTACAATAACTCTTTCAACATCACCATCAGGACCGTCCATGAAATGTAAGTTACCACCAAATTGAGGTTTCCAATTTTTTGTTAATTGTAATGTAAAACCCAAAGTTCCGTTGGGTGAATCTTGATGTGGAGATAAGAAGTCACCGGGTAAATAAACGGCTCCGAATACTTCATCTGTATCTGTAAGACCTTGACCTGTAATCTCATTTAAGAAATTTAATATTTCGTCACTAATGATAGATTCTCTAAAACCACATTCATAACAATCACAGTCATTAGAATGGTCATTAATAGTTCTATGAAAGTTGTATGAAAACTTATTATCTTTAAAATTACTAATTGAATGGGTATACATTTTTCTAATTTCTTCAGTAAAATTATCACTGAAAGGTACTAAATCAAATCCATCGCCACCGTCAATTTTAGGGTATGAAGAAATTCTCCACCAGTCTTTAGGCATTTCTTCAGTAAACCATGTGTGTAATCTCTCAGCAACTACAGGATTTAAGAAATCTTTTATTACTGCTACTCTATTTTTTTCAAACTCTTCTTTTATTGATTGAGTATTATGGTTAGGGTTCAATAAAGGTTGATTAAAAAAACTTTTCATAATTAATTTTCTGTGTTAAAGAAGAATACCTGAAATAATCTTCCGTCGTTTAAGTCTTTACCGAAATAGTCTAATGATACGTGAAAGTTATCGGCTCTATAAAGTATAAGTCTATTAAATAAATTACCAAATCTATCAACCATGTCCCATTTAGTGACATCTTGTGCAGTTTCACTTGGTGATTGAGGGTCAAATGGGTCATTCTTATGGTCCTCAAACTTCCAATGCATTAATCCTGTTTTTTTATGTTTGAAAATACCTGTTCCAGCTGTGATTGGTGCGTCAGGTGTTAAGTATAATACTCCTGCCCAATCAGTATAAGAGTCCGAGTGTATCCATGAGCGGTTTTCTGCGGTTGTGTATTGAAAGGCACCTGTATATTCTCCACCCCACCATGTTATTTCGCCTGCAAATGGTCTAATAACATCACCAATGGTTTCTTTGATTGAATCATTTGCGAATGGTAATGTCCTAAACCCCGGAAAGTTACCTTCCACATTAAAGTCTTGCTCTAATGCAAAATCTCTAACTTCGTAAGGGTTTGTATAAAAATCGTCTATAACTAATGAATTGACTCTCATATATTAATTTTTATAGAAAGATAAAAAGGAATGTTATAAAGAAAATAAGATGTTATAGATAATCTTGGAAGTTGTCATTGATATATTCTCTGACTATTTCATCATCAGCCCACTCAGGCCAAGAAACTCGGATTAGTTCACCTTCTTCATCTAAGTAATATTCTAAAAGTGATTCCAAGCTACCGTAGTATTCAAAGTCGTTATCACTACTGTAACCTCCCCAACTTAAGACTGTCTTAACAACTTGTGGTAAGAGTTTTGTTACGTCAACCTGATAGTGAAAATCTTGAACTTCAATAGGTTCATTGGTTCCGGCTTTGTACGTCTTCCTTTTATATGGAATCTCACGTGAGAAGAAATGTTCGTCAAATAAGTATCTTAACCCATTCATTACATCATTGTATAACTCATCATAGATTGCTGATTCTTCAGCGTTTCTATGAATATTTTCTAATTCTGACAGTACATCAGGTGAATTTTCTTTGATGAATTTTGATAATTTATCGTCGTCCATATTGTTGATGACATCTACAGTTACGATATCTTTTACACCATCAATTTCAACTTCTTGACTTTCAACTTCATTGTAAACTAAAGATTTTAGGTAACTTACATTCTCAGGTGTAAGGTCACCAATAAAATCAGTGAGGTCATAAATGTTAGAGTCTATATCTAAAAAAGGTGTATCTTCCTGTAAAATTAATTTGGCTAGTGCTTTGGAATCTTCTCTATCATTAGCGAAGAACTTAGACATATCTTCACGGTCAATGGTCATCCAATATTTACCACCTTCCATAGTGACATCATCAAGGTAACCCAATAAGAATTCAACAACGAATTTAGGATTCTCTTCGTAGTATATACTCATAACATCAGTTAGGTAACCTTCTTCAATTAAGTGGTCCATCATTTCTTCAATAAGATTTTTGGATTGAAGAAATTTCATAAAAGATTGGGTATCACCATTGAAATATTTCTTGATGAAATCTCCGAGGTCGTTATCTTCTAAAAACTGAATTAAGTCCATTGTGATGTTATTTTACTATAAATACAAAAAAAGGGAGAAATAATTTCTCCCCTATTTGTTTTTAATTCTTTGATTACTAGTTACTTTTTTTCGTAATACTTCTCAACCGTTTTTTGAATGGCTTTTTGAACCTGATTTTGAGTAGTTTGAGACTGAGTTTGAGACTGAGTCTGTGCACTTTGTTTGTTTTTACATCCGCATCCCATGATAATGTTTCTTTACAATAGTTTAAGTTTATTATTCATTTATAAATATATGTAAAATATAATATCTGTAAATATGAATGCAAGTGAGAAATATAAATTTATATGGTGGGCCACTGCTGGTTGTGGTTCAAGAGCGACCAATATGTGTTTTGGTATATTAGGTGTGGATGATATGTTTAATTATCATGAAAATATAATCAATGGAGAAGATGGTTCTTATACTCACCTTCATGGTTTTCCTGAAGGTAAAGAAGATTGGTCTGTGGTCTGTAATGTAAGGAATCCTTACTCTTTAGTTGTTTCAGGTTATTTAGATATCCTTGCGGAACATACTAAACGAGGTGAGAAATTAGAGTATAAGGATTACTTAGTGGATTACTATTTTCAAGATAGTCATATGGAAAGGGAAGAACCGTTCTTTTTAAATGAGTGGAAAAACTATCATAAAGAACCTGAGTATATTATTCATATGGAGACTATGGACGAAGATTTAAGAAGGTTACCGTTCTTTAATGATGAAGAAAAAATGGTGGAGGCAATTAACACTTTTGTTAAGACCAATAAATTTAAAAATGAATCACCTCACGATGAATATATTGGTGAGTTTCAAAAGTTCCAACGATTCTATAATCAGGAAATTGCTGATTTAGTATATTATAATATGAAAGAATACTTTATTAAGTTTGGTTATGATAAAGATTCTTGGAAGTAAGAGTATTTATAAGTAAACATTTATTATGAGTTTGACACAGGTTTTATTGGAGGGTAGAAAAGACGATTTCCTGAATAAGTTCAGGGAGAAATTCACCAACCAAGAATTGAAAGATATCTTCATGCTTTCAAGAGACCTTGCGTCTAACCATAAGTTTTTAATGTTCTTAGGTAAGGTGTTGGAGACAGGTAAGGTAGACATCAACAAGACCAGAGAACTCATTCAGAACTTTGTAAAATATCAAAAAGTATTACCAACAAAAGATATCTATCTATTTGACAGTCTTCAATCCATTCAAGATGAGATTGACCAACACGAGAACAAAGTCAGAAGACAAGTTAAAGAGTTGGAAGGTGCTGACCAAGTGTATGAGGATAATAGGTTCGTTATTGTAACCCCAAAGAATCACAAAACAAGTTGTTATTATGGTGCAGGTACTAAATGGTGTACGGCATCTATGAACGGTTCTTCACACTTTGACCGTTACAATCAGGATGGTAAGTTATTTTATATTATTGATAAGAAAGCTAAATCACAAGACCAATTCTATAAAGTTGCATTACTAAACAAATACGATGGTGACCAAACATTCTATGATGCACCTGACAATGCATTTAGAGAAGGTTGGATTTTAGGTTCAGAACAATGGAACAAAATGAATGGTGCAATCCAAGATTATATTCAAAGTAATTTCAAAAGAGAGATAGGCATCTTCAAAGATAAGGAAGCGGCACGTCTCGAGATGGAAAGAATCCGTAGAGAACAACAGGCTGAAAGAACCAGACAAAAACTACAAACTCAAAGGGAGCGTAAAGAAAACGACGAATGGAATCTTAATAACAATCCTGACGAAATGGGTATTCATGCCAATGCTATCTTCGAAATAATTGAAGATTTAGGTATTAATGTTCAAGAAGGTGAGAGTATCTATAATTTAGTTCCTGCAGACCATGGTCATATGGGTCTATCAACTTTTGAATGGTTGGGTGAATACGAACAAGGAAGAGAGTTAGCTGTTGGAGATTGGGACCAAGCTTGGGAAGCAGCCAAAGATTACTATCAAAATATTTGGGATGAAATGGGTGTCGAAGGTTGGAGTAGAGATTTTGTTGAACAACATATGGATATGGGCAAGATTGAAGAATACTTCGAGGAAATGTATGAGTCAATGATAGAAGATGACCCTCAGTCTTACTTTAATGAAGATGAATTACCATTGTCTGAAGAACAACAACAGAAGGTTGAAAAATACAGAGAAGAGATTGAGGAGTTGAATGACGTTATTAATCACTCTGAAGATGATGATGAGGTTGGTGCTGCTGAGGAAAGAATTGAAGAGATTGAATCTGAGATAGACTACGAACAAAGTAGTCCTGAAGGTGAGCCGACTATAGGTCAGGTTGAAGATATGGTAGCAAATATGATGTATGATGTTAAACAAGACCCTCTATCATATTTGAATGATTATGGTTTTGAAGTTGATGGTTTTGTTGATGTTGATGAACTTATTGAGGATTCACTTAATTACGACGGTGTTGGACCGGCATTATCATCTTATGATGGTGAGGTATACGAATCATTAGTAAATGGTGATTGGTATCACATAGTTATTGTTGAATAATTCCTCCAATAACTTATATTACTAAAAACTTTACGGATGGAATTAGACTGGATTATACAACAACCCATAGACTTTGAGTACAAACAATATCTTATTTTAGATTATGTTAAGAAGGCTGAAGAGAAGTTAGAGAGATTTGAACTCTATCCAACTTTTCAAGAATTGTCTTTGCTGTATAGTAGTGCTCAGAGGGTTGTAGACCACGGACAGTTTATTACTCTCAAGAGAGAACCTGAGGAAATTGATGATGAAATATTAATAATTGATTTGATTTATAACACCATCAGAGTTAAAGATGATGAAGAAGGTAAAGAGATAGTCAAGTGTGCTGAGTATGCTTCTGAAAAATTCAAAGACTTATTCATGATAGCGAAGTCTCTTTGGTCAATAGTTAATGAGAGTATTAGTCTTAGGTTGATAAATCATATGAATAACGCGATTGGAGGTACAGGATATTTTTATTTTGAGTATGGAGATAAATTTTATGTATATGAATATAAGATAAAATTAATTGTACCAAACTCAGACCAAAATAAATGTGAATCTAAATTAATATATAACGGGGAACCAAAAGATATTCATGAAATAATTAAAAATGAAGGTAGTTACGGTGTGGTTCAATTAGAAGGGTCTGAAGAATTTGATATTATATATCCAATCTTTGAAATTTCTTTCGACCAAACTTTTCCATTAGATGGTTCTTTACTATCATTAGGTAAAAGAAAAGTTATGAATTACGTATTTCAAACTATTAAAATTAAAGATTTAAAAGACAATTAAAATGAACGTACCTACAAAAATTGACACAAATCACATCTATCAATTAGTAAAAGAAACACCGAATGATTTAGAGTTGGGTGGAAAAATCAGAGCCTACATTTATGAAGTCGAAGAAGCCTGATAATATAGTTTGGGACGAAGACAATCAAAAGTATAACGCATCACTATTACCTTATGCCACCAGTTTAAGTGGACCTGTTATCAAATTAGATGACGTGGGAGCATTCAAAGAAAGAGGAGTTAATAGGGTACAGAAGACTTTCAATGCAAAATACCAAGAGTTGGTTGATGAATACAATCACTTAGTAGATGAAGTCACTCTAAATGATATGATATACAATTCAAATTATTCTTTCGAGCCTGTTATTGGTGAAATTTATCACCTATATATTAGAAATAATGGTAAATATTTCTTATCTTTGATTGGTCCACAAGAGTGGAACATGGAACATATAACTTCAGTAAGACTTAATTCAGAACATAAATGGGTTTCAACAAAAGATTTGTAACAAAAGAAAGTATCTTAAGAACATCTAACGAAAGATTAGAACAACTATTCAGTGCGGATGGGTTGATTACAGATATGTGGTCTTCAAAGTTTATTGAGTTATATCAACAGGGTAAAACTAAAGACGAAATTATTAAACAACTGAACAATGCGTAGAAACAAAACTGACTTAGAACTATTAGAAGGTAAATTAAGACAACCAATCCATATTAGTTATTTAGCTAAATATGTCCTCAAAAAGAGTATTGAGGAAACTCAGGAAGTTATCGATAGAGGTATTGAACAAGGGTTATTCGAAGAAGTAAAATTCGATGGCTATTACAAACTAAAAAACCAAGATTAAGATGAATAAGGAGATGGTAAATCACCCCGACCATTACGGTGGGGAAGAGAACCCTTATGAGGTTGTTAAGATTGCTGAGGCAACAGGATTGGATAAAGATGCCTATCTGTTCAACGTACTAAAATATATCGTTAGAAGTGGTAAGAAAGATGGTAATCCACCTTTACAAGACATGAAAAAAGCGTTATGGTATTTGGAGAGAAGAATTAAAACGATGGAATAATGTTGTCGTTTTTAATGAAATATCTTTTAATAGGTGCAGTCACTGGACTTGTGTTAGAGACATTGGTTGATAAGGTGACGGACCAAAGATTTACTGGTGGTGAACGATTGTTTGTCATTGTATTATGGCCTTTATCATTGGTAGTATTTTTGATTGGGTTTTTTAACAAAGGAGAATGAAAGAAATGAAAGAATTAATTGGGGATATTCACTGTTCAGATACGGTGAAGTTTATGAATGAAATGCCGGAGAAGTCGGTTGACTTGATTGTTACCTCACCACCTTATGGTGTTGGTATCGACTATGACAGTTGGGACGATGATAAATACTTTGATGAGTATATGAGATTTACTCGTGAGTGGTTGAGTGCTGCGTACAGAGTCCTAAGAGATGATGGTCGTATTGCGGTGAACATTCCTTATGAAATTAACCGTCAGAAGAAAGGTGGTCGTATTTATTTCTCTTCAGAGGTTTGGCAGGTGATGAAACAGCTGGGTTTTGGGTTCTTTGGAATCGTAGATTTGGAGGAGAGTTCACCACATAGAAGTAAGACTACAGCGTGGGGAAGCTGGATGAGTCCATCTGCACCATACATCTACAATCCAAAGGAGTGTGTTATCTTAGCGTATAAGAACGTTTCTAAGAAACAGGTTAAGGGAACACCTCAATGGGAAGGTGAGTATCAGATGGTACCCAACGAAAAGATTGAAGGGGAGTTCAGAAAAAAGTTGGTCTACGATGAGAAGGATAAGAAAGACTTTATGTCATTGGTATTTGGACAATGGAATTATTTTGCAGATACACAACAAAAGACTAAGGCGACATTCTCATTAGACATTCCTTATCGAGCAATTAAGATATTATCATACAAAGAGGATGTGGTCTTTGACCCATTCAACGGTTCTGGTACTACATGTTTAGCTGCCGAGATGTTGGGAAGACCGTGGTTGGGTTGTGACATCTCATCAAACTATGTAAAGGTTGCTAAGGAAAGACTCAAAGAGTATAAACTAAACCAACAGCAATTAGAAATCGTAGTAGATGAGCATTCAAAACATTAAGGTAATAGATAAAGAAACATTAATTATTACCACCACAGACAATGAAGTTGTGTGGTTCGAGAAAGACAAATTAGAAGGACCTGAAAGGGCTTGGTTTGATAATATTTTGGCCTGTTCCATATCACTTTTAAGTAAAACCCCTAAATAAGGGGTTTTTTCTTTATATGGATATTTATTAGTAAAGAATTTGAATATGAGACCATATAGGATTAATGAGTCAGAGAAGAGAAGAATATTAAATCTTCATGAAACTGCCACAAAAAATGTGTATTTGAGTGAGCAGAGTAGTGAAGTTGATTTCGGGTATGGGTATGAAGGTAAACCTGCGGGTCAAGAAGTATTTGACCATGTTAGGGGATTGGAAGAATTTGTACCATTTGTATATGATGACAAAGCCGGATATCCTCCAAAACCTTATGACCCAAATTCAGGTTCACCAAAGGGTAAATTAACTATTGGTTATGGTACTACCAATCCTGAAATTATTAAAAAATATCTTAACAAAATTAGTCAGGAAGAAGCAGATAGATTATCTGCTGAAGACATTAATGGGGCTGCTGAAACTGTTAGAGAGTGGCAAAGTGAGGACCCTGAAAATAGAAAACTCACTAAGGGTATGTATATTGCTTTGATTGATATGGCTTATAATAGAGGTGAGGGTAACTTCAGACAAAGTGGGGTATTGAAACAAATCACAAATGGAAATTATAAACAAGCCGCACAGGAAATATTGAATGGTAAAGGTATTTGGGGTCACCCAGATAGATTGAAAAAAGACTATGAGATGTTCTGTAGAGACGGAGGATGTTAAAAGATAGACAGATGAAACAATTAATTAAAGAATCGGGTTTACGTAATATTGGTGAGTTAGCCAAGAGATACCCAAAGGCAAAAATTTACTTCCACCAAGATTTAGATGGTGTGACTACAGCCTTAGCGATGAAGAACTATTTGGAAGATAACGGTATCAAAGTGGTTGATGCTGAGATTATTCAATACGGTGATAAGGAGTTTGCAGTTAAGAAGCAAGATGCTACAGGTGATACGATGCCTGTGTTGGTTGACTTTGCTCACGGTAAACCGATGTTCGTTATTCATACTGACCACCATGATTCTCAAAGTGGTGTTGAGGGTGATACAGCAACTTCATTCAGACCGTCACGTTCTAATGTTGCAACTATATCAGATGTTATGTCACCAAAGGATATCTTCCCTTCTGAGGATATCACATTGATTTCTACTGTGGATTCTGCTGACTTTGCTAAGTATGGTTTAGAACCACAAGATATTATGAATTTCATCTTCCGTTTGGATAAGGATAAGTCTTTACAGAAAAACAGAATGGCTTTGGGATTGGCGACAAACAAATTGATGTTGGCGTATAAGAACAAACCAGGTTTCATGGAAGAGTTGGTGATGACATCAAAACCATCATTATTGAATATCTTCCAAAACATTAGAAGAATTGCTGACAGAGAAAATTATGCATCTGCTGCGATGATGGCGGGTAATCAAGAAGATTACGTACAACAAAGAAGTGAGGACCCGAATCTAAACTACCAAGATGGTATCATTTATCAATACGGTGGTGGTAGAATGTTCAAACCAGGTTCATACGATAGATACACACCATTTAAGTTACATCCTGACGCTGACTTCTTAATTACTGTTTGGCCGATGGGATTGGTTCAAGCATCGTGTAACCCATTTAAGAAAGAGAGAGAACTCAAAGGTGTAAACTTGGGTGAGATTGCTCAGGAAGTATTGGGTAAGTGGGAAGCGAGTTTAAGAGAAAAAATCATTCCTTTATCAACTATTAAATGGATTTCAGAATCGGCTAAAGACTTTGGTTCAGAATCCGTAGGTTTTACAAATGCAGATTTGGAAGCGTTCTATGGTGATAAGATTAGAAGTATGGAAGGTGGTGATGCATATATGGAAAACCTAAAACAGGTTATGGATAAGTCTTTCAGTGAATTGAGTGAAGATGAAATGGCGTTGTTGGATAAGTTGGGTGTACCTGCTTGGGAGATGATTCAAGCAAACTCAGGTGGACACAAATGTATCACAAACATTTCAGCGTTGAATTATTTTGGTAGAAGTAAGAGACCACCTCAAGGAAAATACAAATACAATAAAGACAGTGGTGATGCACCATATGTTAAGTTCTCAAAGATGATAGGACAGGAGTTCTACAGAAAGTTGAGAGAAAAGATTGACGGAAGTAAATCAGAATAAAGAGAAGGAGACGATGTCTCCTTTTTTTATGTCCAACTGTTTCGACATGCCAGCTGGTAGTTCCAATACTTTGTCACCATAACCTTTATAGGATTCACATTCCAATTCATCTATACAAATAGGACAGTTTTCGTGGATGGTATCAACCTCATCATTATTGATAAAAATAATGTCTAACGGAATGATACAGTCGTACATCCAAAACGATTGCTCACCTTTGGTTGGCATAAGGAAATACATACCTTGGAAGTCCTCGTTGAAACGTTGACCTTGCATTCCTTTAGTAATTGCTTCCTTTGTTACACAAAGTTTGACACTTATTTTATTTTCACCTATAGTTATAGTCATATTTATAAATATCTAAAAGAGTATAATATGAACAAATACGGAGGAGTAATTGTTAGATGTAACAATAAGGTTTTACTTTGTAAAAGAAATGCTGAGGGGTCATTACCTGGTCATTGGTCGTGTCCTGCTGGTAGTGTAGAAGAGGGTGAAGACCCATTAAGAGGTGCGATGAGAGAGTTTTATGAAGAAACTGACATCCAACTGTTGAATGTACCAGAATTTTGTGGTATAATTAAACGAACAAATAGAGACGGTAGTAAGATTAAAGGTGAGATGTATTGTTTCCTTTATGATTGTGACGAAGAGATTTATCCTGACTTAGATAGTGCTAAGGATGGTGATGAACACACAGAGTGTGGATATTTCGGTAAAAATGAGTTACCTTCTCCAATGACAGAACAATTTAATAAATTACTAAATATTATACTAAAATGAGTTTAATGTACAAAGCCCTCGTAGCGAAATACGAAGCAGAACTGTTGGAAGCAAAAGCAACATTGGAAGTTTACTTTAATAATTCCGTTGGAATTGGTGAACACCCTCAACACTTAGAAGAGATGGATGGATTAGTTGATAAGATGGCTTCAGCGAGTGATAAATTGGAAGCACTTAAATCTAACTTTGATGAAAAGGGTATGGCCCGTTGATGGACCAAAAGACAGATACAGTGGATACTTTAAGTTATCCTACAACCCAATGTCCTTACTTTTTAAGGAAATAACTAAAAAAAATAAGAAAACTACTTGACCGAAAGGTTTTTTTTCTTATCTTCGTATAACTTTTGACAGATAAGGTAATATTTATACTTTACCCTACTGAGAAATCAGAAATTTTGTTAAAAGTGTTTGACTAATTGAAATATTTGTTTTAATTTTGTCAGAGTTCTTTGAAATATTGGTCGTGTTTATATGTCGACTTTGAATTACATCTTCGGGTGTAATCCTTTCCAAAAGGAGATTATAAACAGACACGGCGGTTTAGCGTCGTTAGATAACCCCAGCAATGGGACTATAGGGATTGAAACGGGATTAGTACACCGTGAATATTCGCAATCGTGAGGTTGACAACTAAACAAAGTGGCTACGGCCGATTCCCCGAGGGCAACTGCTGGGGGGAAGAGGTCACTCTGAGTCCGTGGAATATCAGAGTTGAGATGGAGACATCAAGAGGAAAAGCTACAGGTGACGGTTCGACACACCCTGCAAGGTGTCGTAGGGCTGGGTACCAGTCTGAAGGGTTTCCGAGACGTAGAAGTCTACGAAGTCCTGACTGACCGTAAGTTTGCAGACTTACAGAGAGGTGTGAAGCATTCTGTTCTCCAAAGGAACGGACCTTCTCCCGAAGCACATCTTTCCTTCTTCCACAATTGCTAGTTTAATAACAATCCCGTAATCAGGGTAATACAATTAAATTAAAAGCAAGAGTCTTCGGGCGTTGATAACGAAAGGTGTCTAATACTCCGAGTAAACACTAACGGAGTCGTTGATAAGACCGCAAGTCTTTCGATGTCAATAACAAAAGACCTGTTGGGACGGCCATCCCTTCATGAACTCGCAAGGTTCAACAGAGTTAAGTAGTTGTTGAGTAGTTATTAACGAATACGATTGGTTAACGTAAGTAACCGACACTGACTTGATACGATGGGCAACTATCGTGGACAATGTGAGCAACCGACTATTAGGGTAATCTCACGAAAGACAGGTCACATAAACGTGTAGTCTCAGCGTTCTATACCTCATATACCTTCCTTGACCTCGGTGTTAACCCACCGAGGTTTTTTTATGCCCATAGTTGTCGTTTTCAGATATATTTCTTATCTTTGTATCAACAAAAGAAATAAACATGGTAGTAGACAGAAACATCAAAATCATTCACCCACAGTTCGGAAACCTTCTTAATGATAACTACGCTGACGAAGTTCAGTTTAAGTTATTCTTGCAGATGGTTCATTCATGTGTGGAGTTAAAGCAGGACTTATCGTTCTTCAATGGTCGTGATTTCTTGGTTCACATTCCTTATGAGTTGCTTCGTCAATCAATCATTTTGGGTAATGCGAAACCTCAGGAGGAGTTGACGTTGGGTGAGTACGCTATCCGTAAAT
>Ga0222715_10000748_pt1 | contig 32426 bp, 20 predicted proteins | sample C33_9DmetaG_FD_165056 | JGI IMG/M metagenome (GOLD analysis project Ga0222715, IMG submission 165056) | Estuarine water microbial communities from San Francisco Bay, California, United States - C33_9D | ecosystem: Environmental > Aquatic > Marine > Unclassified | place: USA: California...
GCTGACTCACCTTTTGCAGGCTTTCGATCGAATTTTCCTCCTCCATTTTTAACCCACGCGTCTTCTGCGCTCTCTTCAATCCCGAGTTTCGCGCGAACGCCTTCTTCAATCCACCCGTGAAAACCACTCATTCGTGGACCAGGCTCGAGGCCATTCTCGATGCAATACTCTTCACACGTCAAGTGCCGATGCAAACCCATGGCATCACCACCAATCGGTTTATCGTCGTCACCAATCTCCGAATAAGACGTCGGCGCACCGCGAATTCGCGAACTCTTCCGCGCCGGCTCGCGCGGCGCCGGCGCGTCGACAGTCTTTTTCCGATTTTTCCGAAACCCTTTACCCGCCGTCTTCGACGATGTCGTGCTCGCCACGCGATGTAACTCCTTTGCGGCCAGTTGTACGGCTTCCAGACGCGTTTTATTCCGCGCGATTCGTTCCTACGCGCGTCAACATCAAAATACACGCCGTGTCCTCAGTCAGTCTGCTCGAGCTGTCGCGTGGCGATTTCAAATTCACAGCACATCATCAACCGCTCATACACGCACCTCGCGCTCGCGCTCGTACTGCGTCATGTCACAATCTCGCGCACGTTTTCGCGGCGTCGGCGTACGGCGTCGCACCGGCGTTGTCTTCGCCCCGGGCTCGCGCGCCGCACCCTTTGTCGGCGATGCGAAGTCAGCCGGAACAGCCGGAACAGGCGTCGTTCCGGTCTTTGGCGTCGTCGCCGCGGACACGATCACGGTGCCGATATCGCCGTTGACTTCGAGAAGTACGCATCGCGAGGGTGACATGAATGACGGGATCGACGCGGCGTCGTACGTCGCCGATATCGGTGGTGCTGACATCGAAGCGTGGAGTCGCGCAGTGCGGCGCGAGCGCGCGTGTTCGTGTTACAACAATTTTCTCTACGTACTAGGTGATATGCGACGATAAGGCGCGACGAGGCTACTCATCCTGGCCGGCTTTGACGTCGTCCACGGCGGATTCCACGGCGCTGTCATTGAGCGCGCAACACACCGCGGCTTTGTGATGGCCGCTATAGACTCTAATGGCTTCGCCCGTGGAACAATCCCACAGGCGCGCGGTGGTGTCGGATGACGCGGTGACCAAATATGCCGCGTCGACGCTAAATACACAATCCCAAACCCATCGCTGATGACCTTCGAGCACTCGTTCGAGTTTAAATTCATCTAGATTCCACAGCTTGATTGTTTTATCGCTCGATGTCGTCGCGAGCAGGCGGCAATCGGGCGAGAGCAAACATTTGAGCACGTACCCGTCGTGCGCTTGCAACTTGTGCAAAGGCTCAAAATGCGCCGTCGTTTTCGACCCAGGCTGCAACTTCCACACGTAGCACGTACCTTTACTATTCCCCGCCACGACTAACGACCCATCACTCGCCACCGTGAGCGATTGCACCGCCGTACCGACCTCTGGAACCAACTCGCACGAACACGCGTTGGCGGTTAAGTCCCACACGCGTATGTTCCCATTCTGATCCGCGGACATTAATTCCGAGCCATTGGGATGAAGCACCACACTCGTCACCGCTCCCCGACTCTCATACTCACGCTGACACCCCCCCGCACGCAAATCCCAAATCTTCACCGTCCCGTCTTCGCTCCCCGTGTACATCCACCGCCCGTGCTGCTCAAACCCAACCGCGGTGACGTTCCCCGTGTGCCCATCATACGACGACACCGGCTGCGGATTCGACGTATTCACCTCAAACAATCGCACGTGAGGGTTCCCAGCCGCGGCTAAATACTGCTTATCGGGCGTAATCTCGAGCTTATTCACTTGCGAATCGCCGTATTGCAGCGTGCGATAGCACACCCCGCGCGTGGCTTCCCAAAACCGAACCGTGTGGTCGTACCCCGCCGTCGCGAGCACCACCGACGGCGTCGGCATCGTCCCTGCGCGCGCGCCCTTGCACCTCCACGACCGCGACCGCGCACGCGCGCGACGCTGTGTGCCGTCGTCGTCGTCGCCCCACGAGCTTTGCCGGTCGGTGTGTCGTGATACACATCACACGGACCACAGGTCTGGACCCCACAGACCTATCCGTGTACACGCATACTCAAACCCAGAGATCTACCATGTGTGAAAACCCTAATTCACCTCGAACGATGGGTCGCACACGGCGAGTCATGACCAGGCCACGACCCCCCTTCGCGGCGATTTATCTCGGCCGACGGGCCGCCGCCGCCGCCAGAAAGATGACGACGATAAAGATGCTGGGTGTCTTCGGCGCGCGCACCGGCAGAGCGACGCACGCAGAAGACGCACACGTAACAAAGGCATGGCGAGCGAAGATCTTGATGCGCTGGAGCGCATGATTGCCGATCGCGAGCGCGCGCTCGTGGAGGAGCACGTCACGAGCGCGTTTACCGCGCTGCGGATCGCGTACGACGCGCGCGAGGTTCCCGCGGGCGGCGCGATCGTGCTCGGATCGCCGGCGCCGATCGTCGTCGATGGTGGACACATGAAGGAGTTTGCGGGACGTGCGTTTCATGAGCGCGCGCGCGTGAAGTGTGGATTGAGCGCGGTGTGCGAGAAGGAGCTCGCGCGTAAGGCATCCATCGCGGCGTTGGATGAGCAGGCGATGGATGACTCTGGGGTGGATTTTTCTGCGCCGGAATATAAGATGAAGAAGACGAAGAGACGCGGGAATAAGGAGTTTGCGGATCATTATGGTGCGCTTGGTTTGGCGCTCGTGCGATACCGCGCGACGAAGCAACAGATTATGGAACAGCACAAGTATTTGACGATTCAATTGCACCCGGATAAGTGCGGCATCGCGCAAGCGGATGACGCCGGAAAGGAAAAGATTGAACAACGATTCAAGGCGGTGTTGACCGCGATGGAGACGTTGACGGATAAGAATCGCCGTCGTGAGTTTGACTCTGTGGACGCGCCTGACTTTGACTTTCCGTCTGAATGCAAAGAGGGGGAGTTTTTCGAAACTTTCATGCCGCACTTTCACTTGTTGGAACGCTTTAGCGAAACGCAGCCAGTGCCAATTTGCGACGATCCTGATGCTTCCGCTGAAGATGTGCGCAAGCACTACATTTTCTGGGGCGCCAAGTTCAAGTCGTGGCGTGAGTTCCCGCACGAGAAGGAGGATGACGTGGAGACGGCGCACGACCGCAACCACCGCCGCCACATCGAACGCGAAAACCAACGCTTGCGCGCTGAAGAAAAGAAGAAAGAGACGGCGAAAATTCGTGCCTTTGTCGAAGCTGCGCAAAAGTATGATCCTCGATGCATTAAGCAACGCGCTGAAGAAAAGGCACAGCGCGAAGCTAGACGTTTGGGACGCACCGCGAGCTCGGTGAAGATTCAAGAGGAGGAAGCCGCCGCCAAGGCTGCCGAAGAAGCCGCCGCCAAGGCTGCCGAAGAAGCCGCCAAGGTTGACAAGGCATCCGCCAAAAAGGAGCTTGAAAAGAACAAAAAGGCTCTCCGTAAGGAGAAGCAACGCTTGCGCGCGCTCGCGGCCTCGGCTGAAGGCTGGGTTGACATGCCGGCGGATCACATCGTCGAAGCGCTTTGCGAAGCGATGTCCGTCGAAAAGCTCGCCGACGTCAAGGCGTTGTGCGACGCCATCAGCGATGGCGAAAATCCCAAGGGACCGTTCGATGTCGTCGCCGGTATCCTCGGCGCGTGCGCTGCGGAATTGGGTGGTGATTGGTCCGCCAAGGCTGAAGAAGCCGCCGCACGCCGCGCCGAACGTGAAGCGTCTGAAAAGGTTTCTGGCGCGGCGTGGAAGGATGACGAAGTCGCTGCGCTTGAAAAGGGCGCGAAGCAACTCCACCCTATTGGCACCGACAACAGATGGGATGCCATCGCCGCGCACATGGCTGCTGAAGGCAAGACTCGCAACGCGATGGATTGCATGACCAAGTTCCGCACCATGTCGGCGTAAAACGACTCGCGCTTAAATCAAATTCACCTCCGCTCACCACAGCTAGAATAAGCGCAAAACTCTATTCTTTTCACAATTCTAATAGCTACATTGAACGTAAACACATCACTCACGCTTCTTGGGTACGCGACGACCGACGACTAAATTACCGTCGGCACAACGCTCGGAGACAAACATTGAATTCGCCGTCGCACCTTCGCCTTCGGGGGTCTCAAACTTCAGTAAATGATGCGCGCCACCGAAATCAGCCCAAACCGCAGTGGGCAAAACCCCACTACCATGACTATCTTTCACCAAGCTCCACTTGCCTTTACCCCATGGAGTGTCGAGCGCGCCTTCGTCTAAGAATTTCATCGGCGTCGCGCCCGCCCACGACCAATCGCCGCCGGCGACGAGCGACTTTGCAAAGGAGTGATTTTCGACATCGCTCGATGACATCGCGCTCGCGTGTGTCTCCGCTGCGCACGCACCCGACGTGTCATCACCTGCTTTGGCCAAGCCAGGACCACCAGACCATTTCATGAAGGCCTCAGTGACAGTCGACGAGTCTTCGCTGGCGCCGTAATACGCGTACGCGTCCCGCATGCGTTCGAGTTCGCCTGGATGATAACTGAAATGAATCATCACTGGCGAGTGACGAGGCGTCTTATCCTTGCGCATGAACACAAATACGGTCTTTGAATTGGCAAAGCATAAGTAGTTGAGCGTGCGTCGCGTGACACCGACGGCGACGGTTTCGCCGTACGATGGATAGAAGACGGCGGCGTTGAAGGCGTCTTGCTCTTGAATCGTGGAAACATCAGCGCCTAAAGCCGTCGTGCGCGTGGCCACGCGCTCGGCGAGCGCCACTGATTCGTACGTTGGCGCGAGTCTGAAAAAGCCAGCATCGACGGACGCGACGGCCACCGTGAAGGAATCGACTCCAATCCATAGATGGGTCGTCCACGACATGGTCGTAGCCGTACGCCGTAACGTCGTCCCAGCCATCGCTCGCGGATTCGAGATCAGAATCGCGATAGAAGTACTTGGACGGGTCATCGAGGAGTACAACTGCTGGATCAACGTATACCACGCCGCGGCCGTTGAGTAAGATGGTGTGAATGGTGTACCATTTGAGCGCAACGCTCGAAAGCGTCGGCGTCGTCGACGACGGACGAACGGCGGCGACGCCAGCGGCGGCAGCCAAGCTCGCCACGTCTTCGTCATTCGTCACTACAAGCGTGCGGTTGGTGAGACCGTGTGCGCTTATACCACGCTCAAGAAGCATGCGCGCGAGGTCTGATTCATTCGCGCTCGCGACAATCACTACGACATCGTCTTTGTCGTCGAGCGTCATTCCGCCGAGCGCGTCGCAAATGCGCTTTGCTGTCGCGTCCAATGTCGCCTTCGCACACGCGAGCTTGGTGCCGTCTACCATGTGGAGTTCACGCTCAAGACCAGTGATAGCACCTTTCCACGCCGTCATCGGCGCGCATGTCTTGGCACCGATAGTCGCAACTTTCCACGTCTTACTTCCCACGACGCCGTCGTTGATGCTATGCAAATGCTCGGCTTCGAGCGCCACCATACTCTTCACGCCCTTTTCACACCCAATGACGCACTCGAGCGACGCAAGAGGGGCATTTTTCGTGTAATACTCATGCACGAGCTTGATTTTATTCGACTTGTCCGTGTGATAATTGGCATGCATCGCCACGGGGCGATGTCGCTCGCGTCGTAGCCGCGGCTCGTGACGCACAATTCTAAACATCACCTTGCTGTTTAAAAAGCAAAACGGATGCAATACGCGCACGGTGGCGCCGGATGTCATGTGGTCGTCGCGACTGGCAAACCATAATTCCAAATTGTACCCACTCTGATCCCACAAGTCTTCAGTAGCCATACGATGTGCCATGATTTTCATCAAACGCGCGCTCGCGCGCGTGGCGCCGACGTACCACATGCCGCTATTCAATGCCGCCGCTCGAAACGATCCAGCGCGCTTACGCGCTGGCCCCATCGACGCGTCATCGATGGTTTGCAGAAAACCGTTCGCCGAGTCGTTGTCAAAGCCGTCACTCATGCTCTCGATGTCGCTGTCGCGGTACAAGTACGGGAATGGATTTTGTTGATAGGCGACATCCGTGTCGGTGAGGAGCACCGAGCAACCAACGGCGACGAATTCCTCAATCAACGCAAACTTCTTCGCGCTCACCTTGTGATTACCCTGCACGTCATCAATTTTCAAGTAGTAAGGCACGCCGAGTGAGGTGAGCTTGACCGACAACGGCACGTCGAGAGCGATGACCATGAAGTTTGGAATGTTCAACGCCTTGAGCATGCGTAGAAATTCATCGAGGCCAGGCGCTTGGGAATTCGCCACGGCGGCGAGGACTTCACGATTCACCGCGACGCGACGCAGGACGTCGCATAAGTCTGTCCTATTTTCGCAATTTTGCGGCCACACGGGATCGCTGGGAGAAACGATGTAATCCAACGCGCGCGGGGAGCCCCAAACTTTGGCATCTACTGATTTCGGCTCGCACATGTTTTCTCGCACGTCGTCTGGCGAGAATGCATCCGGACGCGCGCCATCGATCGCGCGCACGGTGAATGGATCAAGCGGCGCAACTCGCCTCGGATTCTCTCGCACTGGATTGCGTGCGAGCACGTCGGAAGAATCACTAGCGCCCACCGACGCGACATCCGCCATCGGCGTCGTCGCCGTAATCGTTTCATCCTTTGCCCCGACGATAATCACGTCCCCATCGTCCTCTTTGTCGTGCACACCCGCGTGCGTGCGCGCGAAAATAACCCGCGCCTCTTCATCTAAACTGGCGCGAATCCCATCGCTCATCTCGCGCTTCATCATTGGATTTGGGTTTCCATTTGGAAATTTCTCCGCGAGCGCCGACCGGCGAAAATCAACGCGCAGCAACGCGGCGACGAGCCCGAGAAGCACCCCATGGGTAAGCGCCCGCATCGCCCGCCCGCGACGTCCGACTCCACTACCGCCCACACTCATGGTCTTCACGCCGTCTTCTATCGCTTCTTTTTGATTTCTCGGCTCAACGTTTCGCCGAGATCAACCGCCGCGTCCACGGCGTAGTCGCTAATCCTCAACACCGACTCCACCGCCCCACGCACGTTATCGTTTGGGATCTTACGCGTGTGAACAGATATAAAACCCGTGCGTTCGCCGACAGATAACGCCAGTGAAGTCACGCAGACGCTATAGATGGCTTGCGACAGGAGGTGCGCCATGCAAAATCAATCTATCCAAACCAATGAAATGTGCGCGCGTGTGTAATGCGCGTCGCCGCCTGCGACGTCGGTCGCCTTGCGCGCCGATCGCGAACGAGCGTCGAGCGTCGCGTTCGCGCGCGCGATGGGCGTCGGTTGCGATGCGTCGCCCTCAAGCCGCGAGGCGCTTTCTAACGTCACAACGTGACGCAGCGCGCTCATGTCTGCGCACACAGTCACCGCCTCGTGCGCGTCGCTGACGGCGACGCACCGCTCTCGCGCGCGCACTATTGCTCGCGCGAATGGGGCTGAGCATTCTCGTCGCGCCGTGTTGGCGATGCCCGCGCTCGTGAGCGCGCTGGCGATTGTCCCAGCGAGCGACGCGATGTTCAACTCTGACCTGGACAAACCCATCGAAGACGGCCCGCGTGCGATCGCCGTCGCGCTCGCCGCGCAGGCGGCGTTGCAGGATATCGTGGCGCAGAACAATTTGTTCGCCACGACGTGCGAGGCGCCGGTGTTTGCGTGCGATTTGAGTCAGCTGAACGTGAAAACGTCAAGTCGGGTATCCGGGCCGCTGCGTCGGTCGTTGCCGACGTTTTCAGAGGTGTATGGCGTCGATCCGTACGCGAGTGGGGATATTTTACAGAACGTGAGCACCTTGGAAGCTATATTTAGTACGTACGAGTGATGCGATGTGATGTTTCGTGCGCCGCGCGGCGCGTTTCTTTTTGTTGGTTTCTTTTTGTTGACACGTCGCGCTAACCGCCGTGTTTTTGTCGCGCTACACGCGTAGAGAGTAACAACGCCCGCGTAAAGGTTGATTTTAAAGGTGGTCCAGAAATGATTGGATTGATTGACCGAGGGTTGACGGATTTATTCAACGAATTACCTCCCGATGCGTTTGCCGCGGGCAAGGCTGTGTTCGATGCATGTGACTTGACGGTTGACGCCACGGCGGAAGCGGAGCTTGAGTGTCGTATTATTCGCGCCGTTGCTCAAAACAAGCGACCATCGGGTGGCCAATCATAACTTTGTGTGTTTGTGTACGTACTAGCATCGTTTACTTTTTGTATTAAATCTTTTGCGATTCATTTTTAAAACCGCAAAACAAAAACGCGTTACGCCATCGTATAAGACGGTTTGGCGAGATTTATCACCGTCGTCTTCACCTTGCACATGAAGTTGATAGTGTTTGCTACGCCAGCACTGGCAATGCCGGATGACTTCACGCCCTGAAACGGGAAGTGGTCGGGACCGCGCGACGGAGGGCCGTTGATTTGTACTGTGCCCGTTTCCATCGCGTCGCTCAAGCGAATAGCCCGGTCTATGTCTTTCGTGAACACGCACCCTTGAAGACCAAAGCGCGACTTGTTTACGTATTCAAGTGCCTCGGCTTCGGTTTTCACACGCACCACGGGCAGCACCGGCCCGAATGGTTCTTCCCAGCAAATTTTCATGTCTTGCGTGACATTGTCAATCAACAACGGCCAAATCAAATTGTCCTCGCGTCTCCACTCTTGGCAGAGCTTGGCTCCCTTGTCTTTGGCGTCGAGGACGAGCGATTCTATGAAATCCGCCGAACTCTTGGAGATGACTGCGGTGATTTTCGCGTTGTCTTCAGGCTGCCCCACCGTGAGCTCAGTAATTTTTTCATTCACCTTGGCGATTAACTCGTCAGCTATTTCATCAAACACCACGAGAAGCTTCACCGCCGTGCACCGTTGACCTGCGTATGAATACGCCCCAGCAATAATGCTCTTCGCCGCTAAATCGAGGTCCGCGTCAGGAAGCACCAAGCACGCATCTTTTCCTCCTAACTCTGTCTGAAGCGCAACCATTCCAGACTTTTGTGCGACGCGAATACCCGTCTCGCCCCCAGTGAAAGAAATCGCATCCACTCCCGGGTGCTGGGTGAGATAATCACCGATTTCACCGCCTCGTCCAGTCACTGCGTTGATGCACCCAGGCGGGAAGCCCGCCTTGAGGAAGCATTGAATCATATGCAGCGTCGCCGTGCACCCTTGCGTAGGCGGCTTTACTACGACGGTATTCCCCGCAATCAACGCCGGCGCAATCTTGCTCACGCACAAGTTGATCGGGTAATTAAAGGGCGGAATGCACAGCACCACGCCCACTGGAACTTTGCTCGACATGCACAACTTGTTGCGTTCGTGTCCCGGAAAAGAGTCCGACATCAAAAGTTTTCCTTCGCCCAAAATACGCACACCTTCCTCCGCGGTGTACTCAATCAAATCTGCCGACCGTACCACCTCCGTCACCGCATCTTTCTGCCCTTTCGCCACCTCCAGCACGAGCGCGTCCGCCATCGGTTGCGCGTGCTCACGCATCAAACGCGCCGCCTCGTGTAACTTGGCCGCGCGCGCGTGCAACGGCGTCTGCGCCCAGCCACGCTGCGCCGCCCGCGCCGCCGCGAACACCCCATCCACCTCCGTCGTCGTACACGCCTGGAACGTACTCGCGCGAATATTCCCCTTGGATGGATTCAACGCATCGCACGTCGAGCCGCTCGCGCTCTCGCGCCACGCGCCACCGACGGCGAATTTAAACGTCCCGGCATCCGTCTTGAGGTCGGCGTAGAATGTAGACATGGCGCGACGCGATGATGCGAACAACGCCGCGGTGAGTGCACGCCTCGTCGTCGTCGTTGCCGTCGTCGTCGCCGTCGTCGTCGTCGTCGTCGTCGCCGCCCGTCGTCGACTGTCGCCGGCGCGGCGTCGCCAAAGGGGCTTTGTGGTGGGCGGCTATACCCTATGCCCTAGTTTGTGGATATTTTAGGGGTTTGACCCACGCGCAGCCAGCGCGACGCGTCGCGACGTCGCGACGCGTCACACGCCGGTGCGCGCGAACGCGAGCGATGGCGCTGCGCGTGCGCCTGCCCGGACGCCGAACGCGATGCAGTTCATCCCCGCCCTCATTCCCGCCGCCGACGTTCGCTGGCGCGCGCGGTGCGCGGCGCGTGGCGTACGCGCTCGCGGCGCTCTCGCTCGCAACGATCATCTTGTGCGCGCACGCGAGCGATGTGCGCGCGCGCGAAGGTGGAGGATGGATGCCGTCGCGCGCGAATCTATCGCACGCGAAGAGTGGGGTCAAGTGGCAGGCGACGCAGATGGTGCACGCGGTGCGACGCGGCGTCTTGGAGGTGTTCTCGTGGAATATATATAGGAGCGGCGCGGATGAGTACGGGGGACGGACGTTTAAGGCGACGTGCGCCGAGGGCGACGGTAAGGGGACGTTTCCGGTGAATAGAGATAGGTTTGAGTCGTTGGCACAGCTGTGCGACGCGATGGGGGAGCTGGAGGGTGGATTTAGGGTGTATACGATCGGGTTATCGCCATTCGCGCAGTTGCGATACGCGCTCTTATCTTGGGCGCCGACGTTTAACCGGGGCTACGATGTGGAGAGGCAGCTCGTGCGCTGGTTCGCGAATGGGCCGTTCAGCACGAGAAATCCAAAGCATGCGACGGCATTTTTCATGCCCGTCATGCCGTACTTGGATAGAGTTTCAGGATTTCCGGGAGACGGACGGAGAAATATGAGATATAGTTTTAACGCGTTTGTGCATTCACAAGAAGGGACAAGGCTATGGTCGAAGACAGCGTGTAAGCGGTTCACGACGGTCGTGCACGATTACGGCACGAGTATCGCCATGGACCAGCCTGAAGTGTTGAGGACTATGACGTTTATCTCGTCGAACGCGGAGACGATGGGGCGCAGCGACATCGCCGTTGAGATGGGAGAAGCGCTTGACGGTAATGGCCCTTACAGTCCGAAGAAGGATGTGAGTTCGGTGTGTTCTTCTTCATTTTACTTACCGGCAAAAGCGATCGAGTACGATGTGTTCGGCCGGTATCCTCGCTTCCGTCGCACGACGCTTTTATCCTTCCAAGGCGGTATGTCGAGCGACGTGCGGCGGCGCGTTGCCGAGCTCGTGTCAAACGAGAGAGACCCGAGCATTGACGTGACGTTCGACGGTCATGTCGAACCAAGCAATTACATGCAAAATCTCGCGTCTTCCAAGTTTTGCCTGCACATGAAGGGAACCAGAGTCGTTAGCCCAAGACTCATCGAGAGCATCTGGTTTGGTTGCGTCCCAGTCATCCTCGCCGACGACTACGACTTACCGCTCTCGCATCTCCTCGACTGGACCAAATTCTCCATCATCATTCCAGAATCTGAGGCCCACACGCTATTCAACAGGACGCGATCAGCAAAATGGGCCGTATTGCACGACAACCTGAGACGAGTGTCCCCGATGTTTCTCTATCATCGTCGTCCCGTCTTTGGCGACGCGCTCTACTCAACCGCCCTCGTCGTACGAGATCGCATCGAGGCTCGCTCGAGCGCGTGCGACGAAGATCCCTTTGTGTAAGCGTGCGACGAAGATCCCCTTTGTGTAAGCGTGTGACGAAGATCCCCTTTGTGTAAGCGTGTGACGAAGATCCCTTTGTGTAAGCGTGTGACAAAGATCCCTTTGTGTAAGCGTGCGACGAAGATCCCCTTTGTGTAAGCGTGCGACGAAGATTCCCTTTGTGTAAGTACGCGTTCGTCATCTTCGCGCACCATCGCACGTCGCGCGCCATCACTTGCAACATGTATCAACGTTTTAACATGGCTCGATGAGCGTTTTTTAAAGCGTTTTTTGTCTCCCTCGTCGTGTCGTTCCATGTCGCCCACGCGTTTCACCCCGCCACGTCGCCGCGCGCGACGCATTCGAACGCGCGACGCGCATGGCACCTCCACCCACCGCCGTCGTATCGCGCAAGCCATCGCTGTTTACCTGCGCCCTGCGCGCCGACGACGCGCACGTGGACGCGTCGGTTCATGTCCATGATGGCGCACCACAGTCATTGGAGGCTTGCGCGCGTCGCGTCGCTCGGGATTTGCGCGTCAAGCTCCTCGACGCCGTGGTGCGCGGACGCACAACGCTGAAGCCAAGTGCGCCGTCGTCGGCGCAGACGGCGACGTCGAGGGCGACGCGCGAGCGGGATGGGGAGACGGCTCGCGCGCGTCGCGTCGGCTCGACGCTGGCGGAGGTTCGCGGCGACGAGGCTCGTGATTGCGATGATGGGTGTCGTCGTGGAGATGGCGAAGGTGCGATTGCGCGAATGATGGCGGTGTGTAAATTTGTCATGTCTGTGTGTGCGGAGATTTTACAGCCGGCGCATGCGGAGGCGTCGGCGGAGGCGGAGCGGGCCATGGCGCCGCCGCTCGGGACGCACGTTATTCGTCGCGTATCTTTGGTGGATGGTAATGATGCCACGCGAAGCGTGTACTTTCAAGAACAAAGCTCCTTTAAATTTGAAACCATTCGCACGGCGGATCATTTTATTGATGGCGCTCATCAGTGCGTGTACGCGAGCTGTAAGGTACAAACGTTGCCGCGGGTTTCGTCCTCCGGGGCTGTGATCACGATACATTTAGATGCGCCGCCACCCATGACCATGCATGAATCGATGAAAGATGACATCCGCGAAGGGTGTTTCGTAGAACTCCTCGGTGCCTCGGGTCATCCTGATTATTTGCGCCGCGTGAAGAATCATGATGGCGATGTTGAGGAAGGCGAAATCTATGAATTTAATCTTCCTTCGCTGCGCGTGAGCGGCTTGGCGCGAGGATACCCTATCGGTGAACTCGAAGGTGAAGTTCGAGTGACGTGCAAGTCAACTGGATTAGTTACAAACATAAAGTTTCGACCGTTTGACGTTGAAACGTCACCGGCGTTTCGTAACATTGTTTCTGGCACGATGGCATTTACGAATGCCGACGTACAGCGCTTGATTCTTGGTACGTGGGACACGCGCGTCTTGTGTGGGCGAATCCCGCATGAAGATGCAAAAGTGGACGATATGAATGAAATATTATTCGATGCGCATGATTTTGACGTTGCGCCACTGACGACGGCGACGGGAGTCAAGAGTTTAAAGCATGCTATTTGTTCGCCGGCGTACATGTGCAATAAACGCTTGTGGCAAAGCATCGTCGAAGCGTTACGAGTGGCCGAGTTGAACGAGCCCGAACGTTCAATCGTAAACGAATGGATTGGGCAAGCACCTTCTGCGGTGAAGGAGAAAGTTGACGAGAACATTCGCATGGGCTACGAAATGGCTGCGATTGTTGCAGACTCTCCGTCAGATGACGCTCCGCCGCCACTCCCACGCTTTTGGTTTCCAGCTTCAAAAACTGAAGAATGAACAGATTCACATACGAATACAAATGTGTAATAAAAATGCTGTTTTCCTATGCTTTCTATCAGTACCCTACGAGACATCTACACGTATCGCACGAGTCGAATAGCAAATCGACCCTCCTTCTTCGCCGCGTTTATCTCCTTCACTTCTACTCGCCCTTTCCCACGGCAACTGATCACGTCATTCACGGACAATTCCACGTTTCCTTTGCTAACTTCTTTCCAGTTCACCTTGACGTCGCCACTGGTGATGAATGCGCCAAACTTTGACCGGGACATTCTGAACCCCGCGGACGCCACTGCGTCTAGTCTCGTCGACGCTTCAAATGTTTGAATTTCTTCCACCTTTGGCGCCGGTACCTTCAACTCCGACATATCAACCTCACTCGCCGTCACCTTAACCGTGCGCACTGACGTGAGCGCCTCCGATAAAAACTCACACATTTCCGGTGAACAGAGCACATCCGCGCCTCGCTCGCCTCGGAGCAAAATGTCCCCAACTTTACCTCTCACAATGCCCGTGCCTAAGATAGCCCCAAGAAAATCTCCATGCTTGGCCGGGTCAAACATAAAATTTCCATCCACGCGTAGGACGCGCACGCTGGCCTGAATCGCCTCCATATCGATCGATTCGGCACGCGCGAAGATGGCGCGCTTGCGCTCGCAGCTCTCGTAGCCACCGTATGCGATGACGCGGCACTCGTCCCCAATCGCCGCGCTCACCGCGCGTTCGATGGATGCCATAGTTCCGGGGTCTACGAAATCACTCGCCTCTACGCCCCAACGATCGACGGCGCGCGCGGCGCGTTCAATCGCGCGCTTACACGCGTCGCGATGGTCAGCGTCGATGGTGCGCAAGACTTTATCCACATCCGTGGGCGCGGCACGCGTGCGCACGGCGCGGTTCACGCGTGGTTGACATCGAACGTGACGATATATTGGTGTTTTCGGCGTCGCGGACGTGGACGCGGGCGACATCGCGTGTGATGACGCGCGTTAAGGTGTGAGCTCTTGTCTTCGCGGCGTGCCGCTTTTATTAAAATAATAAGTTCTTCTATTTTGCGGTGTTCAAGCGCACGACGCAATCGTACACTTCGGCGCCGAGACGCAAGGCGTTAATTTCGCTCTTCACCATGGCAAGTGATAAAACATCGACACCGGGTTTCATATATGAGGAAGCATTCCAGTTTGATTCGAGCGAACGTCCCATGCCGTCGAGGACGACGAGCCATTCGTCGTCAGTGACATCCTTGACACTCGAGACGTATTCACATAATTGATGCGAGACACGCGTTAGGTCAAGTAACGTCGAAGTTTGACCACTAGAAATGCAGGAGATGCGATTGTCCTCGATGAGGTCTCGTAAAACTTTGTCGTTGGACGCGCATGACGACACGAACGAGCGGAGCTCGGCATGCGTAATGTCATTCAAAGCCGCCGTCTCGTTCGCTACGAGCGCGACTTGCGTGACATCGTTTATCGACGCTAGATATCGCGCTAAAAGTACCATCCCCATCGTATCCGCACCCGCGTTATCGCAGAAAATCAACACGCGTTTCCACGGCTTTGGCCCGCTCAGTCGCTCTGCGATGGCTTCAAAGTCATCAAACTTCCACCCTTGAGCCGGGCGCATAACCTTTTCTTGCGCCTTGGCAAAAGTCGCAAACAATTGCGTGGCGTCTAAATTAAATCTCTTCGACTCGTCTTCCGGGAATTCGCATGCCTTTTGCTCTTCGTCACAGAACGCGACATTTTGTACCGCCGCCGCGGCGCCGGCGTCAAACAAGTTCCCCGCCAACGCTGCCTCAATCACTAACGCCAACTTTGCGCGCGCATCACCTGCGGCATCGATCGCACGGCACATCTCCGGGTACAACGCCAGGCATATCTCATTCTCGTTTGACTTTAATCCTAAAAACATATCTTCGAGCCCGTTCGCGCGCAGCAGCCGCTCCTTCTCCTCAACCATATCCATTAAAGTGTCCCCTTCACCACTCGTACTCGCCGCACCGCGCTCGCTGTCCGTCGCGCGCGCTAAATATTCCTCGTACGCTCGCTCGAACGCTTCGTACTGTGTGATGTATGCGCTCGTGGCGTTGAGGTGCGCGCGCGTGCGCTCGGCGTTGGCCCGATGACTCGGGAGCTGTCCGAGTAGTAGCACCACCCACGCCGCACGAGCCTCACGTGACACCGCGCACGTGTCACACACACCCGGAGACACGTGTGAGTACGTCTTATTGCTCGCGAGTAAGGGCAACGGTGCGGTGGTGGATGGTGAGCTCGGGACGGCGACGCCGCGGCGTCTTATCCGCGAGCCGCGCGTCGACGCGGGTGACCTCGCCTTGGGCGCGCTCTGCGGTGACGCGGACGCCGTAATCGGCGCTAGCATCTTTATATGTATGACGCGCGCGTTTGTGTCGTACGGTTTACACGCGCGAGCGCGGCGAGTTGTACGGTTGCGTTGTCGTTTTATTGCAAGGCGTTGACGACGGCGTTGACGATGACGCGTTTGGCGATAATTGCCGCAATCGCCGCCGCGAGCGCCATAGCCGTGGTATCTAATTGTCGCTTGGTTTTCTTGAGTTCTTCAGCGCGCATGGCGACGCGTTCGGCGCGTTCGGCATCAGATTCTACGTACTGAGCCGCGGGCCTATCGTCTGGCCACGGAATGAGCGGAACGACGCGCGGGTCTCGCTCCATTTCACGCAAAAACTCCTCACGCGTGAGTCCTTCGCGCGACAATCCCCCTCGACGCACATACGGTTCTTCTTCTACTCGTTCTTGTTCTTCTTCTTTGTTCTCCTCGTCGTCGTGTGGCGGCTCTTCAACCGCGGAATTCGTCGTCGCCGCTCCGTCGCCGGCGGAGTTCGTCTCGTCGCGCTCCACCGCATCCACCGTCGGCGCCGCCGCCGCCAACGCCGCGGCAACCCCTGACGTCGTCCCTGACGTCGATGCCGCCGCCACCGCACCCTCAGCTTCGCGAGCCATCACTTTCGCCGCCCGTTCCACCATCCGTCGATGCACGCTTTCGCTCACCGCCCGTCGTCGCTCGTTCCCGTGCGTAAACGTCACCCCACCCTGTGCCGTGCTCGCCACCGCCAACTCCCGTCGCACGTCATCGCTCCAATCTAACGATCCCACCGCACCTTCCGCGGGCGTCGGAAAGAACGCGCGTATCGCCGTCAACGCCGTGCGCACCGACCACGACGGTTGCCACTGCTTTGGGTGATGCGGCGTAATGCTCAAACAAATCTTCGTCCCAGTCTCAAATCTCCCATTCGCCGTGAGCAGCACGAACGATGGCGGCTTAAACGGATACTCTGGAGGCATGATGATGCGTCCGTGGTAGATGCCGCCCTCGAACGGCGTCCCGGGCGGGCCGAGAAGGGCGAAATGCCACTCGAAAATGTCCTCCTCGCACGCTTGCGCGATGAATGGTTCGTCGTCGTTGCCGTCGGCGAGCTCGCGCATCTCGCGCAGGATGCGCCGCACGGAGGGCGACGATGGGTTGTACCCGGGCGTCGTCGTCGGCGCGTCGTCGTCGGCGCCACCACCGGGCGTGGACATGGCGTCACTGTGTGACGCGCGGAACGTTTTGTGTCGAGCGCGCCTTCACCATGGACGTGCCTCCGCCTCCGCCGGATGACGACAGCCGGCGCGATCGCCGCGCCGCGCCCGCGCCCGTGCCGTTCGCCGAGGGCGACATCGTGCGCGGCGTCGTGCGCACCGTGCAGCCGTTCGGGGTGTTCGTTCGCGTGGACGGTTGGAATAAAGACGCCCTCGTGCACAAGGATGTCGCGCACGCGGACGTCACGTTCGCCAAAGACGACGACCCGGACGCGGTGAAGCATAGTTTGGAGTATTTTTTCCCCGTTGGGCACGTGGTGTATGGGAAGGTGACGTCGATTAGGGGCGATGGGAAGGTTTCGTTGGATGCGGCGGCGGCGTGTCAAGAGACGGGGAAGGATTTAGATCCCACGGGTGCGCGGAATGCGCGCACGCGAGACCGCGGTGGTGCGAGTGACGGCGGTGATGGTCGACCGAGGTTCGGCGGCGGCGGCGGCGGCGGCGGCGGTGGTGGTGGTGGCGTGCCTGAGGTTGGACGAGTGTACAAGGCGACGGTGCGCGCGGTGAAACCCGTCGGCGCGTTTGTGGATATCGATGGATTTCGCCGCGGCGGGTTAGTGCATCGATCTCAAATATCGCAATACTTGGATGTTCCGCGCGATACGGATGACGACGCAAAGATTGCGATTATTTCTGGTGTTTTGGGTATCGGCGACCCGGCGTACGTCAAGGTGATGGATGTGGAAAAGTCTGAAAACGGCCGGGACGTTCGCGTGAGCTTATCGATGAAGTACGTCGATCAAGGCACGGGCGAGGACATGGACCCGAATAATTTAAATTACGATCCACCGTTTCGCGGCGGTGGTGGTGGACGCGGCGGCGATCGATACGCGCCGGTTGGGGCAAACGCGGCGGATACGGTGAAAGCCGGCGCTATTCGCTGGGGCCATCACGCGGGTGATGTCAAGCAATACGGCTCGGGCGGCCAGCAGTACGATTTAGTACTTGATGATGATGTGGTTGAGGAGGAAGCGCCGCCCCCGGGTATGATGTTTGGTAGCGGGGAATTCGTTACGCGCCTGCGAGCCGCCGGCGGTTCGCCGACGCGCGTGCGCGATGGTAAAGACGAACGTGACCGCGAACGTAAGCGCCAGAAAAAAGAAAAGAAGGAAAAAAAGGAAAAGAAGAGCAAAAGGCACAAAAAATCGTCTTCACATAAGCGCAGCAGGCGTGATTACTCGAGCGATTCAAGTTCTTACAGTCGTAGTCGATGACGAAATAGAATTGTTTAGGTAGTATTGCGATGATGATAAAGCGGCATCTGATGCAGCTAAAAGCTAGTTTGCATCTGCTATGACCCCCGCTTCGTTAATAATCAATCGAAGACAGTAGGCAAAGTAGCTTTTACAGCTCTGATTTTTTTGCCTTGGAAGTTTTTTTCTTCAACTTTCTCTTCTTCGCCTTGCCTCGTGCCTCCGTGGCGTTGCCCGCCGATTCGTCATCCGCGGGCTCGTCAACGGGCGGTTCTTCGACAACCTCTTCCTCTTCTTTCGGCGCAAAGTCTACATCGTCTCCGCACACTTTGACCGTGTCCCTGCACAAGAAGCGCTCTACATTCGTCGAGTTCACGCTCTCATCGTAAATTCCACTCTTCAAATCATCCTCCGCCTCTTCGATGACTCTATTGCAGTACTCCACAATCTCAGACTTCATCTGTCCAAGGCGCAATTTGCCTTTCATCTTCACCTTGGTCCTCTCGAGCTCGCTTCGAGGAAGGAACCACCCAGCGTCTTCGTCGAGTACTCGATACTTCTTCACGTCTCCATCGCACACGCCTTCGAGCAACTCGATGAATCGCAGTTCGGAAACCTTGTACGATATCTTTTTACCGTATCGCTGACCCTTGCTATCGAGTCGCCCTCGCATGTCGACAACTTTGCCCTCAGTCGCGTTGGCTTCGTTGCGCAGCGTCTTTGAGAGCTCGCGACCGACGGCTCTGCAGGCGGAGCATTTGTGATCGATCGCGAACGCAGAGGGAATCACGCACGCGATGAGACATAGGGTGACTATGCCGCGCGACGCGCGACCGAACCGACGCATTTTCAGCGTCGTCGAGTGAGGTGGTGCGGCATCTTGTGCGCGTTTGGTGTTATCCACTTCTTTGGAAGGAGCCGCGGGCGGTGTGCCGTATTACAGCGTATCTAGTGTCTTGCTAATGCTAGCTAAGTTCCCACACGACACATGACTACTTTAATGCTAAATATTTAACGCCGGCCTCTCCTTTGAGGGAGGTGCGTTTGGTTTACAGCCGTTTCACGACGGCGCGTGCGTCGCCGCGCGGCTGCTTTTTGAGCGCTTGTCTATCGCGGAATGCGCGTTGTAGCTTGAGAACAATCAAAAGCGTACTGACAGATAAAGGCGCGCCATCTATGCCTGTAATGGGCTCGAATTCTGTTTCGTCGATGTCTCGATTCACAGAACACACCAACTTGGACTTTGCATCCGGATGATGATCTGTAGCCATCTCGGCGTCGGCGGCGGCGCGAGCGGCGCGTCTTCGAGCTCTGAATTTTATTTTTGAGAGGGCGCGCTTTTTCGCTTCGCCTCGCTCGGATTCGAGCTCTTTCCGCACTTCGAGAGGAAGATAATTGAAATCAACCCCCATGGCTCGTGCGCTGAGAGCCTGAAGGACGTCAACATAGTGCACGAACTTTGCGCTACCCTCGTGCACGTTTAGCGACTTCATAAATTGCAAGAGCGCCAAATCCGTCGTGCGTTGGCCCTTGAGACCGAGAGGCGGCGGTACGAGGCACACGATGTTGTGAACATCAGACGTCTGCACGAAGCCGGTGAGTTCGGGATCGAACAGTTTCCATATTCTACGGAAATCCTTCACATCGCTTGGCGATACGATTTGTGCCTTTGCTTCCCGCTGACTCATGGAGTAGTTGTCGAGTACGACTGCGATGAGCAAGTTGAGCACGACAAATGAAGAAAACGCGACGAAAGAAACAAAGTACAACGACGCACCGTACGTACCGCAGCACGTACCAATTGCGCAATGTTGCGATGAATCGCAATTCTTCATGTTCATAGTGTCGTACATGATTTCCTGCCACCCTTCACCAGTCAAAACACGCAAGAGCGTTAGCAACGCGCCGCCAAAATCTTTGAAGTTTGCGTGCCGGCTCAACGCCTCACCGTACGCAATTCGGCCAAATACTTGAACGCCGAGAATGGCATACGTGAAGAATAGCAACGATAGTAATAGTGCAATATTACCCAATGCCGGTATCGTCATGACCAAAGTTTGGAAGAGCGTATTGAGAGCTTTCCACTTTTTCACCATTCTGAAAACTCTGCAAATGCGCATGGCGCGGAACGCGCTCGATCCGCCACCCGTTCCGAGAATCGATCCGATGATTGAGGAAACAACGATGAGAAAATCGAATACGTTCCAACCGGAACTGAAATATCTCTTTGGATAGTACGCTGCAATCTTTAGCATCGCCTCTGTGGTGAAAATTCCGGTAAAGATGTAGTTGATAATCGTGAGTGCTTGCGTTTTCGTAGACGAGTCGGTGTGCGACTCAGTCATGAGCATGACGGCGTTGAGCACGATTGATCCCATGATAAAGTAATCAACTTTGATATCCTCAATAAACTTCATCAGTGTTTTACGCCATCGTTCTTCTGGAGGTGGAGCGAAGAAAGATGTGTTCGCGGTGAACTGTTTGTTACGTTGCGCATTCACCCAACGCGACTGCGATTCGCTCATCATCGTCCGCGACATGGTCGACGTTGAAATCTTCAAAAAGTTATCGATAACGATACCGATGCACATGTTGAGTAAGAAGAAATTCGACAACACCATGAACGTGACGAAATACCACGTTGCTACGGGGTTTGCTTCACGCCTCATAGCTACGTCCGTCCCCACCGCATCCTCGCCGTTGTACATGACCACTGTCCAGCCTTCGCCCGTTGTCACTTCAAACAAAGTAAGCATCGCGCGCGGAAAACTATTGAAGTTACTATCAGAACTGATCCATTCGCGAGCGGTGACTGTTGTGGACGTATACGAGCCCGTACACGCCACCTCGGTTGAGATTGTACTATCGTTGCAAGTGCCGGTGAGAACATCCCAAACTCTGCTTGCACTCACGTTTGTCGTCGAATCCACACACTCAGCCTTTGTGGTAATCGTCGGATCCGAGCAGGATACAAATTTACCCATAAAGAGCGACATCCCAGCAATCGCAAAAATTAGCCAAACAATCGCAGATAACAAAAGTACGTAGCCGAGACCAGGTAATGAGGAAATGAGAGCGTTTACGACGACTTTGAGACCTTTGACTCGCCCGAGTAATCGAAGCGGCCTTAAAACTCTCAAAGTTCGCAGTGCACGAACCCATCCGACGTCGATTGCAGCTTGAATACCGAGTCCAATCAAACTGATAACTACAATGACACCATCGAGGATGTTCCACGGATTCTTTAGATAACAATGGGCGTCACGATTATACACGCCCAGAGCAATCCACTTCATCAACATTTCAAGCGTGAACACAGCCGTAAAAATGTAATCCATGATATCCATATTTCGAGCAAAACTTGCGCGTTCCATATTTTCAGGCGTCTCGAACACCATAATTAAGCTTGAGCATATTATACACATGAGAACGACCCATTCAAAACGCTTGTCATCCGCAATCCTAAAGCAGATTTTACGGAGACGATTCGATGGCTTGAAAAAGTACAGGCTGTTACTTTGAAAGCTTGTCAACTTCATGGGACTGATGGACCCGCGTTTCTTTTTACGATTGGCGAAGAGATTGATCGAAACATCATCTTTGTCGTTCTCAAGCTCCAAAAGCTTTCTCGCTCTTTCCATTCTCATCTCTTCTTGCTTGGCGACATCTTTACGTCTCTCTTGCAGTAGGAGCCTGTGCGCCAAAGCCGCAAATTTCTCTTGTGACGATGTGAGTGGAGAATCTTCGCTGCGCGACACATTGCCTTCTCTTTGTGAAACTTGCGATCGAGGAAAAAGGTACCCGAGCGCCCCAAAAATAGACTTTCCTTTCGCGCCCTTCGCAGCTTCCATGTCATGGATGATACTCTCTTTTCGGTCGTCAAAATTACTCAGCAAGATTGCAATAAGAGAATTGAGCACAATGAAGTCTCCAAGCACCAGTGTTACGATGAAATAAATCACAGACGCACTCCCTGAGGTGTACATGGTGTCATATAGTACTAGTGGCCAGTCCTCATGCGTGATAACTTGCAACACGGTGAGCAACGCGTTGTTAAACGTATCAAAGTTTGACCGCGGCTTCGGATCTATCTTGCAGTATTTGCCGCCAAATACTTGCATGCCAACTAAAGCAAATATCAAGCAAAAAAGACAGAGAATGACTACGAAACTAGTCAAGTCAAGCATGGTCTTCCACATTGTTCTGAGCGTTGACTGAAGTTGAGTCCAAGATCGTACCACCTTCAATAGCCTGAAAACTCGGAATGCGCGAAGCATGGTGAAGTTCGATTTGCCAACGCCAGACAATCCCATCTCTATAGCAGAGACGATCACTATCGACGCATCGAATCGGTTGAACTTGTCAATAATGTACTCTTTGAAACCAAAGCCGATGAGTTTGAGTACCATCTCCAACATGAAAACAATGGTGAAGGAAAAGTTCACCAACTCTAAATCATCTGCATACGACTCTGACATCCCGTCATACTCCATGGCTAGGGCGAAGGTATTCGCTAGAATACTCGCATTTATGACGTAGAAGAACAAATCGCTTTCAACAAGAGCTCGTACTCGCGGTTGAATAGTTTTCTTCCAACCAAACCAAGTTTTCACATGGTTCATGAACCATTTGCTCACCACTTGAGACCAGTTTTGTACAATTTGAGGTGCGAAACTGGAAAGTTTAGAAATTCTCGTAACCGCTTCATCAGACGCATTACTAAATGAACGCTGTAATCCTAAAAACGGGCTCATGATCGATATTCCCGAAGATGCAGACTGCAGCTCGGTCATTATATTTGAATCATAAACCATCGTAATAATCGCCAGCGCCAAGTTGAGAATCACGAAAGCTCCCAAGAAGAGCACAGGAAGAAACCAAATGACCGAAGCTGGCGATACGGAGTCTATCAAGTCATACATGATTGGGACCCACGTCTCTAGCGTAATCGTTTGAAAAATAACCAACCACGACCACCAAACGTTATCAAAACTCGTGTATCCGTAGTTGCTATTCTTGTAGACCAAGCACGCTTGATCACTGTTACACTTCCACGAAGCCATTGACGAAGTCCCACATGCTTGATCTTCGTTTTCACTCAACAGTATGGCATCTACACCTGACTCATGAGCCACGCAGTTCACGTATGGCTGTGCGCTGTAATTGTCGCACGACGTTGACGCCGGCAATAAAGTGTAGCACCTGTTGGCTAACTTACCACTAAACATCTGCACACCCATGATTCCCATGATACAAAAGAACAGAACAAAGAACACGACAACATTCCCGAGCATCGGCAAGGAGGTCAACATGGTCGTGACCAGCAGGCGAAGCGATGGGAACATGGAAATTGTTCGTAAAGGCCTTAAAATTCTCGCGAGTCTCAGAGTGGATAAATTTGAGTCACCAACTCCAGGAAGCTGAGATAAAATAGAGAAAATCACGATGACAAAGTCCATCGCGTTCCAACTGTCTCTCAAGTACGGTTTGACTTTTTTCGAGGAGGAGACGTGCTTTCCCATGAAACCCAAGGCAATCACTTTAGCGAGCGCTTCAGTAGCGAAAAGCACCGTGAATACGAGCTCACTGTTTTCTATCGCTTGATTACGTGCACCAATGCTGGAATGCGCACCACATCCTCGATCTTCGAGCTTTTCGGGTTCGCTCAGACACAGCAGCACGGTGTTCGCGGCAATCAATCCCAAAATGAAGAAATCAAATTTGGGATGTTCGACGATCCGTATGCACAGCTTGCGAACGGGGTGGTCCACGGTGAAATACATAAAGGTCCTACCCCCGTAAACTCTCCCGCTTGCCGTCTCGAAGGACTCATCTTCATCCTCGTCCCCACTTTCACTCTCAGACTGATGAATCGCTGCAAACGTTCTCGCCGCGGCTAAGGCGTTACGCGCGTGTTTCCCACTCTTCGTGTGCTCTCCGAGTCGTGCGTACAACCCAAGCGACGAATCCACGACGTGTTGTGAATCCATAGACGACCTCCTACCCTCTTCATCACCATCACTTGACGACGCTTCGTGACGTCCCGCGCCAGATCCCTCGTCCATCGACCTTTGTGTCCCGTACCACAACTCTTCCTCCGTGTCATCCTCTCCACCATCATCGCTCTCACTCTCGACGTTCGCACGCGACACCAACCTCCTCAACGCTCGAACACGCTTCGTGAGACTATTTCGCACCCGTTGCGCGCGCGATGTCGCCGATGACGACCCATCGCCGCTCTCCCCGCGGCTCGCGAACCTCGCGATCGCGTGGTCGGCGGGAGCGCCGCGCGCGTCGTCATCCGCCGACATCGCGCGCGTTCCACGCCCTGACGACGCTGCACCGGCGTCGACGACGGCGTCGACGACGAGGGTCGTTCGCGTCGCGTCGCGCGCGTCCCCAGCGATGCAGTGGTCGGCGTCTGACGCGCGCGACGCGCCGGCGAATCGTTGCGCGACGACACCGGTAACACGTGAAACGCTACCACCATACGCGGCGCGCGAATTCCGCACGATCACGCGCGCGCGCCCGCATTCGTCGACGCGTGCAGATCGCGCGTTCGTTAGAACGCGTTCGTCAGGGCGAGTGCTCGCGCGCGTGAGGTGACTGCGGCGTCATCGGCGACGAGGCGCGCGTGAGCAACGTGGCATTCGCATTCGGGGGCTGACTGTGCATTTTTTTTTGAGTTTTTCGGATGCGCGAGGACGGGGAGGACGTGCGCACGCCGCACGGCGGGCGGAAGTTGGAAGAAGCGTACTTTTCTACCGGTGCGAATGCGTTTTTGGAGCTCGAGCTCGCGAAGGAGGTAGGCGCGCACGGTATGGTTGAGCTCGGGCGGTTACGTCAAAGAAAGGCGAGAGCGCTGTCGTTTGGTTCGAAGACGCGGAGGTCGTCGTCGCTGTCGTCGTCGTCGTCGTCGTCGATGGGGGTTGCGAGGACGTCGTTTATGCCGTCGACGTCGTCATCGGCAGCGGGAAGCGAGGTTGTGTTGGTGAAATGGGATCCGTCGAATCCGTACGCTCCGACGTACGAAGAGTTGAGTAACGCTTTTTGGCGCGCGCATGATCCAAGGCTGGACCCTCCTGTTCAAGGCATGAATGCATCGATGATATATGTCACTACAGATGCGCAGTGTGAGACGGCGCAGCGCATGTTGAGTAAGAAAATTGAAGAATTGGGCGAAGGCGTGCTGACGTGCATTGAATCCGCGGTGGAGTTCGTATTTGAACCGGCGCCTCAGTCAAAACAGAAAGTGCTCGAGAGACGCGCGTCGGAAGATGGATCTTCACCGGAACATCGCAGGGCAGGACCAATGGGTACGATTATTGGCACAATCAACCATACGTTTCATTTTGCCGTCGACTGGACAAAAATTCTCGCGGTGGATTCGACGGTTTGGGCGCTAAAGAAATTTTCAGGCAAGGCGTCTTCATCGGCGTAACTTAGATTTGTTTCTAAACATTTGTATTATATTCACGGCACTGCCTCGAGTGCTCTAAACACTCCTAAACAGCTAACGCTCGAACTTGTTCGAGTTTCTTCAAGATTTCGCTCGGCGTGCGATCCATGTCCTCTGCGATGCGACGTTGCACCTCGGCGCTCAGCGCGCCAAATTGCTCGCACAAATCGCCATCAACCACATTCTTCACCGGAGCGTAGTACGATCTAAATGACATGTGATCCCGTCCCACGAGAGAAGGCGCTTCTTGTCGCATGTGCATCTCTAAGTGAGTGAAGAACTCGATTTCAGACTTTGTGCTGAACGGCACCAGCGCGCCGATGCCACCCATCAAAGTGCCGTAGAGCACAAGTTCCGTACCACCCGGCTGAAGCGCACTCTTCGTGAGCGCGCACACGGTTTCGCCCACGTAAAATTGCGCTGGTGTCTCCGATTTATTAGGTGCACCATTCAACAAACCGTCGGCGTGAATGTTCTTTCCTCCCGTTGGGTCATCGTCCATTTCCTCGCTCACATCCTTTGGCAAACGGTTGATGAAAATGTTACCAAACTTGTCAGCGCCCGCAAGAGTGTCGTAGTCTAATGGTAACGTTGCCGTCATGTATCGTGGTCGCACGTCATCTGCAAAAACGTAAATGCTCCCCTCATCAGCCTTGTACTTGACAAAGTGAATCGACTCTTGTACGTCGCCGACGTAAATTCTATCACCCGCCGCGTGAATGGTTGAGATGAAGTTCGGGAAGTTTCTATTCTCCACTTTGCGCAACATCTTCTTCTTACCAAAGTCATAAATTCGGAGTGCATTGTTGACACCCGCGAGCAAGTGACCCTTGAAACCGCACAACGCGCCAACAGGTCCATCGGTTGGCGTGGAGTGCACCAAGGTGAGCGTCGTACCATCCGTGCCGTATCTGTACAAGTGAATAAAACCACCTTCGCAATCACGCGGGGCAAAGGTAAGACCGATGGCAGTACCAACAGCTAATAACAACTCATTTGGTCCAGACATGTACACGTGGCACAAGCTGAGAGCAGCTTCATTCTTTGCAAGTTCAAGCGTAAACGTTGATTTTGCATCCTTTGGATTGACGATGCGTACGCACGATGCCCAAGTCCCTGGAGAGCTCTTCGGCGCGCCGAACTGCTCTACTGGCGTCATTTTTGGGGCATCTTCGTCATCATTGTCGTCAGCGGGTGATGCTTCATCCGCAGGGATAGCCTCGGGACCTTCGCGCTCGCTCACCGGAACGGTGCATTGGTCGCTTTCAATCAACGCAATCATGCGTGTGTCGGGGTTGGCACTCATCGCACGCGGCGTGTAACGCAGCTTAATTGACGTCTGGTTGAAATTTTCACCCAAACGCTCGACGCTCGCGATGCGGAGAGTCTGATTCGAAATCGCAACCACACCTTCTGGGCACTGTTCGCTGCTAAAGGAGCACATTTCTTCAATCGGAACGTAAGAAATCGGTGCCAACACAAATGTTCCCTTCTCAGAATAACCCAACCAAGGCCTGGAAGACAAAGCCACCATTGCAGGCGAGCCGCGAATCATAGTACGCACTAGCTTGGGCGCCCGAGCGCCCAAGAAACGCATACGGGTATCGCTTAATTGACCAGACACTTGATCAATGGTGCAACGCATCAAAACTCCATTCGCCATGCCCACGTTCAAGAGTAAGCTTCCTTGAGAAGACTCCGTAGACGCCGTTGGAAGCACCAGCAAACTCGTCGGCGCTGCTCCCTTGAGTGCTTGCACGGCTAACGTTTGCAAGCAGTCGTCGGGATTGAGGCTCATGATTCGTACATTTCCGTCAAAGGAACCCATAGCGAGGAACCTGTTTCTCAACGCCCCGTCCGGAACCGGGCCAATATCTAAGCACGCAATATCGCCATTCGTTTCAAGCTTTTCGACTTCAATTAACTGTCCAGTCGCATCGAGTTCGAAATAAATTACTTCACCACCAGTGAGAGCAATGACGACTTGCTTGTTGTTGCACGTGCACTTGGAGATTTGCTTGCGCCCAGGCGTGCGCCACTCATTTACGCGTTTGTCCGCCTTGATGTGACGCAAACCGCTTGGGTGAACTTGTAACAACGAATCATCACCCATCAAGCACACTTGAAGCGTGGGCGATGTACCTAAAAGTCCGCTGTCGCTCACCTCCGCAACAGTGTCACCAATCGACAACACCAACGTCGCATTCAAGAAGGACACCACAATGTAAGAGTCGTACTCTTGAGACGAGTTGGTTTTGACCGTGAAAATTGCGTTCGGTTGTCCAGGAAGGGCGCTCATGGCCAATTCACTCATGCCGATGCCTTGACGCAAGATTCGCATCGTACTGCGCGCGCCAGTGCCGCACAGAGTGTACAGCTGAGGCGTCTCTTCATCAGTCAGATTATGAGCCTGCATGTCTAAAACAGGGCACAAACTGTCTATGTTGTCGATTGGGTACAAGTTCGTCAACGGTCGCGGGTCAAAGAATACGGGTTGGTAGCCCTCTTCGGTTTCCATGAGTCCCGCAGACGTGCTCTCGACGGCGTCGTCGTCCCCAATACCGGCAAATTGGTAAAGCGCGTGGTTACCAAACTCGCTCGCTGCAAACAAGAAACCCGTTTTCAAAACGCACATACTGATGCACGTGGGAATCGTGTCAAAGTACTTGACCTTGATTTCGTTCACCTTTTCTCCAGAGTAGTCAACCGTGAGTTTGTAAATATCCCCATATTCGCTTTGCGCCAAGAAGAAGAACGTATTCTTTGATCTATGGCTCGCCGAAGACACGATGAGTACCCCGCGATCGGCGCTCAACGATGTTCGACGCGGAATCACCGCGCGAACCTCGTCGTGATTTTGATGTTTGTAAATCACAAAGTTTTCACAACACACCAAGACGCCGCCTGGCCCATCGCTCCCACCGGGCACGGGAATCAAATGGTTCGCTCCGTTGTCGATCGGTTCACTCCACTTGCGAACGACGTGGTTCAAACCCAAATCAAGCTCGTAATAAGTCAAGTGCTTTTGAGCTTCTGCCACGGCTTCACCGCTCGGATCGATATCGGCGTCGCCGTAGTCCAATTCAATGGCGGCGAAAATCGGATTGTCCAAACCGCAATCCAATCCGCACATGTGAAAAACAATCGTCTGCGACTTATTGGCCTCTAACGGCGAAGAAATCGTTAGATTCGCCTTGTTGTCTCTGTTCAGCACGTACACCAACTTGCTCTTTTCAATTGCCCCGATGCAAATTGCTCTGCCCTTTGGGTCGGCGCACAAAAACTGCCCAGGCACCACCCGACGACACCCACTCTTCCCGAACGTCTCTTGGTGCACTTTAACAAACGATGCCTTATCCTTGTCATACTGCACTATAACAACTCGCCCACTGTCGCTCCCGATGACAATGTAATCGCGATTCGCGCCCGTCAATCGAAACGCGGCGATCGAGCGCACGATCCCAAACGCCTCCATCGAGCATATCGTCTGAACCTTCCCCGTATCATCCGGCCTGAGCAACTCCAACGTCTTATTCCTCGCCACCACGATCTCCTGCGCCTTGGGTGCGCTGAAGTTCCCGTACACCGCGGCGTTAATCCCCGCAGACTTTTGCAGCGACAGATTGTACAAGTGCACCATCGTTCCGCGCCCTCACGTGCGTCGCCTCGCGTGCGTACGCGCGCTGTCGCCGCGTTCGTGCGTCGGTACGATGCGTGCGCGCGTGCTCCACTCGCGTTCTCTCGACGGCGGTGCGCGCGAGATGTCGTGCGCGGCGACGAATGCCGTGTCCGCGGAGGGTTAAACACTTCCAGGACACGCGCAGCCGGCATTCGCCGCCTCGCGAGACCGCGCGATGCGTCAACGCGCGGCGACGACGGTGGCAAACGTCGTGCGAGCGTGCGCGTCACGCGCCTCGCGCGCGGGATTCGCGACGACGGCGTCGAGCGCGGTGGTGGAGGCGCCGCGTGTACGCGCGCTCGACGCGGTGTCGCGAATGCGTTGGGATTCATGGCGCATGGGCGCGGCGTTCGGGGCGCGTGGCGACAGTGCGCGCGCGAGAGAGGCGTATTCGTGCGCGAGGGCGTATTCGAGTTTAGTCGGTGGGGGGAAAATCAAGCGGGCGACGCCGTATGGGATGGGAGACTCGTTGTTGCAACGCGCGGAGAGTAAAGCCAAAGCGGCGAGAGAGGCGCGAGAGAATAACGCCGCGGCGATGTCGAACGCGCTTCGGGCGGAGAACGACGACGGGATTGATGGAAATGGTGATTCTTCGCACGCGGCGACGAATGCGTATGATTTTATGTTGCCAGTGAGGGCGTATTACGTCGGGAGTACCATCGACGTCAAGGCTGTGGCGAAGCAAATGCCGGCGTATCCCAAGGAATTTAATCGCGATGGTGTCATCATTCGCATGTCGCCGAAGAAGCTTACGGAGTTACCTAGTTTTGACGACAATGCGCCGATCCCGCCTGAGATGCTCAGTCGATATTTCGTGGTGTTCAAGTTTGGTTCGGTGGTATTTTACAACATGGGACAGAAGGAGCGCGAGGAGTGTTTGAAGCTTGCGAGGTCGTTCACGTCGACGCCGTTGCCGGTGCCGATGACGGATGATTACAGAGTCGTCGTGCGCCCAACTCTGGAGGATTGGGCGCAATTGGAAAGCGATCACATTGTGCTGAAACGTATGGATATTAACAACATTTCTGTCATTTCCTCCGTCTTGGCGCAAACAGTGGCGTTGGAGCACTACGAACAAAAAGTGGACGGAATGGTGGAGATTTTCAGTAAATTAAATAAAAGTACCGAGTTAACCGGGGACTTGAACATCAGCAAGAAAAGGCTTTTCTCCCTCGTTGCGGAAAACAACAACACGCTGACTGAATTGATTACCAAACTCGGATTGTTGGGGCGTTCCGACACCGCGTGGCAATACGCGCAGTACAACATTGTTTGGGAAGGACTGCGACAAGATTTCGAACTGGAGGACCGATTTCAAGATTTAGATTACAAGCTCAATCTGATTCAAACTCAAGTGAAGTTTTACTTGGAAATTCTTCAAAACCGCAAAAGCGACGCGTTGGAATGGATTATTATCGTACTCATTTCGCTCGAGATTTGCGTTTCGCTCTACGACATGAGCGATAAGATATCTCTTCCTTGGATGTAGGCAGCTTTATAACATTCGTTTGTAACATTTATACCACCACGCTGTATGTATGCACTTCTAATACTGGCGATTGAGAAATTCTTCAAGCTCTTTGTCCGCGGCGTCCGCGGCATTTGCCTTTGCTTGCTCCTCATCCGTTGACTTTTTCTTCACCAAACGCGAACGGAACATCACGGGCTTACCCGTCTTTTTATGTGCCGGCGCACGCGCGCGCTCGAGTGCGCGCTGAAAACGTACTTCATGCTCAAGCTTTTGTTGTCGCATCTTTTCCTCGCGCGCCAAGCGACGGCGCTCCTTTTCTTTCTGTTTTTCTAAATCCGCAACGACTTCGGCTGGGAGTGCGTCGATGGCAGTGAAATATTCTTCCATCTTGGCTTCAATGTTTGTAAGCATTTGTAAGACGCTTATACTCGGGTCTTGCGCGAATCCACATTCAAGATATACTTCAGTGACGCGTTTCGTGAGTTCTGTGAGCTCCTTTTCGATGGTATTGTCGTCACCCTCATTGCCGCTCTGCAACTGCCGCATCAATCGTTCGCCTTTACGTTCCTCGGCGTCTATGGCTTGTTGCAGCTGCGCAATTTGCCCCCTCAGCGTCGATGTTTCGGCATCCATCTGTTCTTTTGTGCTCACATGCTTCGCCTTGACACTCTGCAGCGTTTCCTCTGCTTCACGCACGCTCTGGATGAGGAATAAATTTTGCTCCTCCAATTGCGTAAATACGCGCATGAGCTGCTCGGGCTCCGTAAAATACATGGGTACGCTCGACCCATCGTCGTCGTCATCGATGTCACGTAAAGCTTCTGGATGTTCTTCAAACCACTCTGCAGGTGTCAACGAATCTAAAAATTTCTTGTACTCGTAGCATTCCTGTAATTTCTCTTCCTTTCGGTTTAATTCTTGCGACGCGCTCGCGATGTCGGCCTGCAACCGCTTCATCTCCTTGACCTTTTCGTGCTTCGCCCTCGCCTCACGCTCCGCCGCATTCACCGCCTCGCGCACTTTTGCATCGTTATCTTTCAAAAACTCATCGAACCGCGCGTGGTCTTCCGCAAGCATAAGCTCGCTCTTCCGCAACGCCTCCTCGCGTTGCGCCGTCGCGCGCTCCAACTTCTGAATTTCTTCAACCTTTGTGTCAATATCCATCTGTACCAAGAAAATTTCGCGCTTTCGCGCGACAAACGCGCGAACAGACTCGCGCCCGTCGCTTCGAATGTCCACACCGTCGCCCGCGACGCGCGCGCGCGCCACAGCCATGGTTTGGCACGATACACCAGAGGACGTTTCGCATTCCTCTGTTCGCGCGCACGGGGCTATGACCGAGACGTGCGCGCGCGCCATCGCGCGCGGCGTGCGAAATTGGGTCGACACAAAAAGCGCGTACGCGTGCGCGCGCGCGCGGCGCCGTGTGCGGTCGGCACCGACGCGCGGCGTTCGTTGAAGGCGGAAGAACACGCCGACTAAAAATAAACAAACAAACCTCACACGTCGGCGTCGCGACGTGCGACGTTGTTACCGCCGCGCCGATGCCGTCGACGTCAACGACGTCCGCGATGACGACGCGGGCGATGCCGCGACGATGCGCGCGCGCGCCTTTGCGCGCGGCGGGATATAACAC
>Ga0222715_10000750_pt1 | contig 32369 bp, 37 predicted proteins | sample C33_9DmetaG_FD_165056 | JGI IMG/M metagenome (GOLD analysis project Ga0222715, IMG submission 165056) | Estuarine water microbial communities from San Francisco Bay, California, United States - C33_9D | ecosystem: Environmental > Aquatic > Marine > Unclassified | place: USA: California...
AGAAATGCCGGCAAGAGTACTTATATCACCATCTAACAAGAAACCATTCAACGACAATTCGACATGACCATCTGTAACAGTAAAGTTGGCAGAGTCAAACGATGCAATACCTTTGTTATCCTTTGTCGCATCTTCACCACTAATTATACCAAATTGAAAATCAAGACCCTCACCAGCATAAATATGCGCCCTGACTTCAGAAGCAGATGGTCCAGTGTAAGTAAATACACCGGTACCAGAATCATAACTCAATGAGCCATCACCACCAGCATCTGTTACACTAACAGCACCTCTTGCACGGGCGTCTGTGAAGTATTGATTTGTCGAACCCTCACTTACCGAATCTGTTGTTCTATTAAATACCTCATTGATCGCCCCGACTATTGTCGTCGCTTTTGTATCAAGGTCGCCAACCGCGCCCGATGTACCATCAAGAGTGGTTAAACGATCGCTGTCTGTATCAATTCTAGCTTTTAGTTCATTGATAGCAGCAACTGCATTTGATTGTGCTGTGGTATTTAAACTTGACAGCGTTCCAATGCGACCATTGAGGGTAGTATACAAATTATTGACGTTGCTGACAACAGTTGTGCCAGATTTGAAAGCTGTATTAAAACTTGAGATTGTGCCAATTGTTGTATTTGCTGTATTGGCATTTGTATCAACTTCGTTGATTGCGGCAACCAACGAACCTTGTGCATCTGTATTTAAGCTCGCCAGCGTACCGATTTCACCATCAAGTTCATTGATGGCAGAAATTAGATCGGTACCAGTTGTAGTTAGTTGAGCAATGTCACCACCAATGTAATCTGACTCTAGCTCGTTAACAGCAGCTGTTAGGTTTGTCGCGACGGTGTTGAGGGATAGCGTACCAGCATATGCATCGGCATCCTGAATGTTTGTCAACAAAAAGTTGAGTATTTCTGAGAGATGTTTATCATCTAACGAATCTGTTAGATCTGCATTTGGTAGAAAAACCTTACCATTGAACGTAACATCTCTTTCCGTTGTTGGAGTACCAGTAGAAACAGTAAACACCGTTTGGCCATTAGACTTAACTTCAAGGTTGTTATCAGCAGATTTTCTTGTTAGAGTGGCATACGATACACCATTTTTGTACAACGTAACGTTGCCACTAAATGGATCAATCCTAACATCAGAACTATCCGATACAAGATCTAGTCTACCATAGCTTGCTCTGATACGAGCTGCATCAGTACTAAGATCCATCTCAAGACCATGAGTAGTTGAATCATGGAAGTGGAATTCACCACCATAAGCCTTGAACGTAGCTACACCTGTTGCTGTAGCTTTATCACCTATCTCAAATAAAAGCTCGTCTTTTTCAACTTTAAATGTAGTCAGTTCAGCTGATGTGTTTGTAAATCTTAGAAGCTCATCGCCGTTGTCTTGGACAATAACATTACCGCCGTCTCCATCAAGAAGAAGGTCGCCAGCCGCTTCAATTTCTAGGTTGCCAGAACCAGTAAAGATCTTAGGAGTGCCTGTTAGGTTAGCAGTAATAACTGTGGTACCGCCATCCTTCAAATAGATGTTGCCACCATCAGCATCCAAGCTGATGTTAGCAGAGACATCGAGTGTTAGACTGCCTGTCCTGTTGATGTTTGTACCACCAACAGTAACACTACCACCGGTTGCAACCGTACCAGCAGTAGTAACATTAGCACCATCAAATGTCATGGCAGTCGTACTGCCTGACTTGACAATTAGGTTACCCGATGTGTTGGTAAATGCACCATACTGTGTACCATCATCCTTTAGAGCGACGTCACCTCCGTTTGCATCTAAGTTAATGTCACCTTCTACATCAACGGTTAGATCACCGGCTGGTACATCAATCTCTTTGTTTGTACCGTCATTAGTAAATGTAAATTGAGTTGTGCCGTCATCAGCAATTTCAACAGTAGCGTTGTCTGCATCAAGTACAATACTTGTTGCTGCATCAACAGTAAAGTCGCCGGTGTTGGTTACACCTGTGCTGTCAACAACTTGCCGGCCGTTTGTAACGCTATTGAATTCTACATCAGATGCTACTAATACAGCTTGATCAAGAAGACCATCTAGCGAATCAACACGGTCAACAACTTCTACAATAGCACCTACTGTATTAGTGTTTTCTGTTGTTGTGAGAGCTGTTACGTCACCAAGCTCTGTACGCAATTCTCTTGCAGCTGCTGAAAGATCAGTAGCAGTGAGACCGGTCAACGTCATGTTGCCAATGTCTGTCTCGTGCTCGTTTATAGCACCTGTAAGAGTCTTTGCTGTGGTTGTTAAGTTAGTTGCTGGCTCAGCACCAATATCAGAGTCAAGCTCATTGATAGCAGCACGTAGAGTCTGAGCTGTTGTCGCTAATGCACTATCACCAATCTCTGCATCATGTTCGTTGATTGCAGTAACGACATTGGTTTTATCTATTGTCGTTAGATTTTCACGAGGACCAAGATTAGAATCAAGACTATTAATAGCTCCTACTACATCGGAGTCAGTATCCGTAGTGAGCTGAACGATATCACCTAGATCGGTCGAGATATCGTTAGTCTTCTCTTTCCATACATTAATGGTATCGCTTGAATTGACAATTGTCTTGGCCATTTACAACTTCTCTACTAATTTAGTAAGCAAGCTCTTAATATCTTGTACATCATTCTTTAAGTTGTCAACGTCTTCACGAAGCTGTGCTTGTTGTTTAATTTGATCTCTTCGAGCTTGTTTTACTCTTTGAGCTCTTGCTATTTCATCATTACTATTTATACTAACAATTGCACCCGATCTCATGTCGCGCACGAGACCGGGATTGTTCTCCACAGGCACATGATAAGATTTCATATTAGGTACTCAAGGCAATTGCTCTGAAGTCCCGAATTTGTGGAACCTTCGAACTGTTTGTTGATTTCATTACAATCTTAAATTGCATCTGATCAAACGGTGTCAAATCGCCATTATCACCTCCAATCAAATACTCATACTCTCTAAACACTGTTATGTTATCATCTGTCGCTACAGGAGAAATAGTATCCTGTAGAATCCACTCAGTGTTAAACAAGATACCTTCCGCGCTGTCTTGGCTTGTATTAGTTCTGTAATACAAGTCAACGTAAGAACCATTAGGTCTGTTTGCTGCCAAAAGAACTTTAATGCCTGTTGCAGGATTTTCTAGAGCGACAGGAAGAGTAATATGCTTAGCGAGATGAGTACCACCTGATGGTGAAGTTTCTGCAATGTACGTATTAGGTACATTGAATCCACTCGTTGCAGCTGCAGCCTGTCTGTCGATCAAATTGTTGACAGCAAGAATTGAGCAACGCTGCATATCGAGCATAGGCGATACATTGCTATTCGAAGAATTCAAAATAGCGTTGATTTGAACTGACTTGTTACCATTGTTGGCATCGAACCCTTGCGCTGCCTCAACCCGCTCTGATGCAATCACTTTAGGTGTGTTAAATATGTTATTATCGTTAATAACAATTGGTGTGAATGAGGTATCTTGATTGTACCCACTTAGACCATCATTCGACGTCAATGAAACACCAGAAAGGAATTTACCTGTAAATCTTATTGTAGTGTTTGGAGGAACGAGGGTTTCGACTAGCGGAACAGCAACGTCCATCATTACTTGTCGTTCAGTTAGTACTGCGGTTCCTCCACCCAACGCTGTCGCGTTTGCAGCAGAATCAGCTATGATCTTAAATCCGTATCCATCGACTGATTCAATTGTTCTCACGCCATTGATAGAGCCTGCTGATATACCACCAACAGCTTCTGCCCCAGCAATGTTAACCGTATCTCCAACAACAAAACCATGTCCTGTTAGAGGAATGTATACACCAGAGTCTCCGGAGTCGGTCAACAATTCGTTCGTTTGAATTAATTCAAGAGGTGTTGTTACATTCACTAGTCTAGCGACACCCTGGCTTGTACTAAAGTTTGCTTTATACAAAGTAAACATTAAATCACGTTCTTGATCAGGAGTCCATGTTCTAGCGTTCTGTGACTTAAACAACGAACCGAGAGAAGGTTGTTTAGCAACTCTCGCTGCAGTCGTGTTCAATTGGAAATCACCAGCCTTCGATACATAGACATTGTACGTCGTTGTATCAGCGATCAACACAATTGAGTACTCGTTACCACCTGTTAGATAAACAGGTTCGTCAAACTCAAATACAGTTTCTAGTCCTTGTACATCTGTCATAGAAGCTGTAGTTAGATCAGCAGGGACCGCTGTTGGCACTTGCTGTGTCATCGCTAGAATTTCTGTTGATGATGGAACACCATTCACTGTTGGTCTAATTTGACAAATCACAGGAATTGTTGAATCCACAGTAGCAAAGTGGATACCAACCTTTGTTACATACACACCCTCTGTTTCAGGAACAAAGAATGTCTGAGCTAGAGGATCAACCAACCAAGCTCTTGTGGTAGTACCACCTCCAATAACAATCCGTCTCGTTGCAACAATGTCGCGTTGTCGAGTTTCCAAAACTCCCGTTGACGTAAAGTTCGCACGTGCAATACATAGCGCGTTGTCATCTTGCGCTACATTAATATCCATTAATTTGAACTCGCGGGTACCAGTTCTGAATCTTCTTGCGGCTGTAGACGGAATGAAGAATGAACCAGCAAGCGTACCATCAGCACCTGTAATGATTTCAGATGTTGGAGTATCGGGGTGCTGAGTTGCAGCATTATAACGGTTACCATAATCTTCGTCGTTTTGACTGTGACGAGAATACGATTCAACTTTAACCCACGACGACACATCCACATTATCAAAGAATGGGAACATTCTGTGGTTAGGTTTTAGACCCCAAGCCCTGAAATACACCTTTCTTGAACGCATGAATGGAATAAAAGCGGTATCTAATAATCTGTCTCCGACAGTATTACGAATAACTCTATCAGACGTAATACGTGCTGTTTGGAACGTGCCTACTACTGTCCTCCATCCCCGCATTCTGTGACTAATACGTCGCTCTATTGATTCGTTCTGAACCGAAGCACCAAATGTTGCCTGACCTTGTAGTTGACCAGCCCAATTCCACAACCAATTATTCCAACCAAAACTAGCATTGTTGCTGATTGTGACCCCGCCATCTATCACATTGTCGGCAACATAGTCACGTTCGACCCAGTTATCCGTTGTAGGTGAAAGTTCCATGAAACCTTCTTTGCGTACAACAGCATAAGGATTAATGTTAATATATTCGCTTGCAAACTGCTGATCTTGATATGTTGAGTGAGTGTATGACAAATAAACATTGTCGCCCTTCAATACAACATTAGTCGAATTGTCCGAGTCGAACTTCAATCGGCGCTCTTGTTCAACAAACGACGGTCTAAGAATCCCTTGTTGAGGATCAATAGAGGCATGATAATCAGCACTCGTTGTTAATGCACGAGCATGATCGTAGAAATTATCTACAAAGAAACCAGACTTGAGACGAGAATTACCAGCGGAATCAAATACCAGTAAGTTATCTGTTTGAGTCTCTAGTAGAGATAGCGAAGTGACTTCTTCAAGTTTTGACAACCGTTGCTCGAGCAAATCGATATCTTGCATTGTGTATCGTTGTGCGCGAATCTGGTTAGTAAACAAATCTCCATCATTTAACATGTATGGATTCATGTGAACATGGAACAAATCCAACGTGCCTGTTGGTTTAGCTGGTAACTGAGGGACAAGAGAAGGTTCACCCTCTAGAACACTAACGGCACTGTTCTGATCAATACCAATTCTCAATGTCTTGCCAAGATAATACTTCACATCAGCTTGTACAGCCTGAGCATTTCTTGGTAATCTAAATTGAATTGATCCTGCACTTGTAAAGTCATCGCTCGGACTCTTTACAGAACGGAAATCAAGTACATCTCTGAGATTGACTGTAGAACCATCGTCTTTTGTATAGTCAGGAATATCTTCATAGTCAATCTGTCCTGAATATGAGTTTACGGCAAAATAGTGGCCACCTGCCAAATGCTCGAAATACCTGAACTGTACATATACATCACCTGCTGGTGCTGTTTGTCCTGGCTTGAGTCTCAATTGACCCAAATCATAATGTGTATCCCTTTGACCATTGTCAAACTCATAACGAGAAGAAATGTCAGCTCCTGAAACTGAGCCACTTCTGATTGCTAACACATCGTAAACATCTGCTTTTCCTAAATTAACAGTACCATTACCTGCAGGTGTGATTGTACTTGTAGTAGTTGTAAGACTTTTCTGCTTAGGTTGGGCATTGGTCAACAACACAAAACCATGAACTTCTAACAATGTTCCATCGTCTATTGTTACGGTATCAATGTTAAAGTTTGCAAACGTATCACCCGCCGTACCACCACTAGCAAGCGTTGCCGTGAACGAAACATCAGAGTCTCTACTAAACACAAAATCAGTTGTGTTAGTCCAATCTGCATCTGTTAATCCAGTTAATTGAACTTGGTTGCTTGTAGCAGAGATTGATCCGAAATAGCGGTGAACAGTAATATCTGCACCAGTGACGCTTTGTGGTCGTGTGATTGGCAAATCAAATAAGTATGAGCTCGCAGCTGCTTCTTTCAAAACCGCAGTGTCGTTTTCTGCAAGAATATTGATATAGTTTGTTGTGCTTGTGCCCAATGATGCCAAACCGCCTAAGTTCGCGCCAGACTCTCTTTCCACACCAAACAAATGAATTCGGAAGTTACCATCGTTGTTTTCTTCTACGGCACTAACATAAGCAGTACCAAGAGTGGTCCCTGTAAAATTAGATCCACTCTTTAGCGTTACTTGTTCGAACGGATTAGGCAAACCAGCGTTTGAACTAGCAACACCAATATAGTAATAACCATACGAAGCACTAATTGCTTCATCTGTTGTTAATTCAGTTGTTCGTGGCTTATCAATTGTAAACTTCGTTGGAAGATTAATAAACGCTCTGTACCCATCAACATACGCTACACCATTACTAATGTCTAAATCAACTTTTGTATTGTCATCTTCGTTCGTATCAAATTTAAGAATAAAATTCTTGGCAATGTAGTTACCTGATTCTTCGAATGTTCTAGTAGCTAACAATTTTTCAGGAATGTTGTAATCATCACCAGTTACATTTTCGTCTATCTTCACTCCGTTGCGTATTTGAGCAAGATAGATGTAGTTGTCGGTTGCAGTGAGGTCCTCAATCACAGCAAGTGTGAGACGGATTCTGTAACGGTCTGCACCAGGCGCAGATCTGTTTAGTGTTGCACCTTGATTGTCAAACAAATTAGGGTCATCTGCCGTAGTAACAATGCTTTCTGTTACCTTCAAGCCGATAGTTGCGTTGGGAGTACTAGAATATTTGGAAACGATAATACTCTGTGAACCAGTAAATACTAATCTTTCCTTGACATAAAAATCACCAGCGTCAATAGAAAACCGTGTACCTTGTCCCACAGCTGGATTGGATGGAGTGTTAGTTGTCTGTACAGTAAATGTAAAATCACCTCCCGACAATGTAGTACCGGGTGTAACTCTAATTGGTTCGCTACCAGCTGTTTCTGCTTGGGTACTGACATAGCGAACAAACAGCGTTGCAGGCTCTGCTGCACTAACATAGGCTGTGCTCTCAATCACCTCTACGATGACACCCTCAGTACTTGTCAATCGTTGACTACCTGAGTTTAGTGTAGTTAGAGCGGCTCCTGTAGGGTAAGGATTAATTGATGTATCTAACTTAATGAATTCATATTCATTGTTAGACGTCATGTTTCCCGAATTGACAGGGTTACCATCTTTAAACAGATGTCGCAGCAAACGAGACATTTCTGTCTGTGTAATCGTTTGCATCTGTGTAAGTTCACGAGCCTGCAAAGCACGGCCGGCGTTAAACAGAATACGGTGATAGTTGTCGCTATCAACGTAATCGTCTTTATAGGTAGATGCAAATAAATTTTTCGAGAAACTTGTAGCCATTCTTTTCTACTCTTTATAGTTGAATAACAATTTTAATATCTTCTGTCTGCTCTTCAGCACGTTGAATAGGAGCTCTATTATCTATGTACAGCAATTCACCACTGAATGGATCTATTGAGCCTCTAGTATACGCATCAGAGTCTGCGTCTGTTGCGACAAGCTCTGTGACGCCTTCACCAACACCACCATCGACCGTCACTGTTTCCGACTCTTGAAACTTTGTGAATCCTGTCGTTTCTGTTTGGTGGAAATACAGATAATGGGTAGAACCAGAGTCATACACATCATCGAGATAAGCACGAGCGCCAGATGTGCCCCCTTCAATAATCGCGGGTGCACCTGAGGTTCCTAGTTGAAATGTTGTACTAACAGACGATAGTGATAGATATCTTAAACCAGATCCTGTGGTGCTTGTATAATCGGAATCTACGTCTTGCCATTTCTTAGGATTGCGAATCAAAGAAACTTGTCTGAAGCTGTTGCCAGATGTAATAATCCAGTCATCATCTTCTGCTCCAGATGGCTTAACATTAAGCATCATTGCGCTTGCTTTTAAGTCATCTCGCGCATCATAACCAAAGCCTTGTGACGGACCAATTACAGGCCGAATCACTGCTGTCACACCACCCACACCAGTCGGAGCTTCTACAGAAACAGAGGCCCAGTCATACCCTGATCCAATATCAGGACTGCCAGATCCATTCGAATCAATTTCTATCTTTACAACCGCACCGCCATCGATGAACGCTCTTGCAGTAGCACCTGTCCCATTACCAACAACAGTGACAGCTGGAACGGTTTCATAACCACTGCCCTGATTTGTAACTCGATAACCAATAATTTGTCCTGCAACAGCGGCGTTCTGGTTTATTACTTGGTTTCTTTCTGACTCAGGATCTGCGGCGCCAGCACTATCAATTCTTTGGACTGGCATAAAGTTTGCGGCTAGAAATTTGGAAGCAGATAATGCACCAATAGTATACAAGTAACGCCACATGTAGCCATCAGCTGTGTAAAACGGACTTGTGCCGGTACCTGTTGGTTGAACAGTGGAAGGGACAGCCTGTCCTTGGGCATTCCGACCACCCTGCAAACAAACATACACCTGGTTCTCGTCTGTTATTACATAGAAGTTGTTAGTAGGATGGCCTACACCAGCATCATCCCAACCCGAATATACAGCACCTGTTGACCAGTTACTACGGGGTACAACAGCGGATGCATCAGATACTAATTTATACGATTGAACAGCATACCTTGCTTGTCTGGCGGTACGCAATGAGTTGGTAGGAGTTGTAGGATTCTGATCAGAATCCCATGGATCGTTTTTACCAACTGCCGCATAGTAGTAACTGCTGACGTTTTCAATATCAGCTATTGTCTGACTTATAAACTGTTTCTTTAAATTATCAGTGATTGTCGCTGCCATTTGTTTATCCTATTATGCAGTAATTGTGACGTAAGCGTTGCTTGAATCAGCACCACCAACCATAAACCAGTTAGCGCCTGACCAAATAACTTGTGTTGAACCGTTTTGTGCTAAGCTAAACGATGTGCCTGGAGCAAAGCTGGTTGGAGTAACTGTAACTAGACCTGCACCAGCATTGGCCATAATCTTGAGTTCTCCTGTTGTTGTTCCATCAGCAAGGGTTGCTGCAAGAGCTGAGCCTTTGTTGAATACTACGAAAGAGGCACTATCACTAACAGCTCCATCAGCTGTTTGTGTTTGATGATTCAATGCCAACTTGTTAACCTCAACAGCACCCGATCCTTTACTATTAACATTGAAATTAATATTAGTATCTGAACCTGTAGCACTTAGAGATGGACCGTTACCCGTAGCAGCGTTGGCTAAAGTAACCTCGTTAACAGCACTTGCTGTGGCTGTTACTTTAATAAGTTCTGCACCATTGATATCATTAATAGAACTATCAACAATAGGAGTTGTAAGAGTAGCAGACGTAAGAGTCTTATTTGTTAAAGTCTGTTGCGTCGCAAGTGTAACAATCGTATCGCTGTCTGTCAACGTTGGAATGTTTAGGTTAGTATTGGCCGTCAACGACCCAGGAACAAGAACATAATTGTGAGAAGAATCCGCATCCTTAATTTCTGGTTGTGTCATTGCTGGCGTCAGCAATGTTTTATTTTCTAATGTGTCTGTCGTATCGTTTAAGATAACAGTACCAGTAGCATTAGGAAATGTGATTGTACGCGCAGCGGTTGGGGTTGTAAATGCAAGATCGGTATAGTTAGAAGCAGTCTGAGTTCTTCTAATAGTAGTGTCTTGAATTTGAATATTAGTAGAAGGCTGACCGCTATCCCCACTTAGCTGCTCATAGATCTCAGCAAAGTTCTGATTGATCTTTTGGCCAGCAACACGTAAGGTATCACCTGTACCGTCGTTAGCTGATGTGCCAATATTAATGTTCTGTCGTGCCATGTTCTAACCTATTAATTAGTTATACTGATATTTATACGATGGGTAGATCACTATCAAACTGTCTATCCAATGGATCCCAAACTGGGACATAAACTTCGTCAAACGTATCAAGCGTAGACGAGAGCCGTGCAACCCGGAAATCAACACCAGCAGAATCTTCATCGAACGATGGAGATGTTCTACCTGCAGCCTCACCAATATCATCGTATGTCCTATCCAATTGCTCAATTGTAAGGTCTCCGTAGTTTGGCTCACCCTTAAAGTTAGTGGAAACTTCAACTCTTCTTACCACGCTATACTCGCTATCTGTTAATGCATCATCATAGGTATCACCATGGATACCACCTCTTGCAACAACCAAACCAGAAACCTCTGTTAGTGTAGTTGATACCAACGCTCCTGTGCTGTGTACAGCAATCGCGGGTGCCTCGTCAGGTGTGGCTGTTGGCGCGAATAAATTTACATCCCCTGTGGCAGCAAGTTGAACTTCTGCACCGAGATACAATCCAGCCGGATGAACAAACAGTTTGTATGTATCCTTCCACTCGCTGAGTGGTATACCAATTCTAATAAGGATAGCATACTGTTGATACAGTTTATCGTTCAAAATAAATCGTTCAGACTCCGAACCAATTTCTGATTGACCGACAGTAAAAATATATTTCTTCGTATATTCAATATCTGGATTTAAACCATAGAACATTCTGAAGAATTGTTGCATAGAAAACAAAGTGCCCTTGGATCTATAGAGAACACTTGAGACCTTTGCAGCTGCTCGTTTATCTTGGAATCCTTGAAAATATTGCTCGCCGAGCAGCAATTCATCCTCAATGAAATTTAACAGCTTTTCATCTGCTGCAGAAATATCCTTGCTTTCAAACAACTCATGGATTAGATGAGATGGTGAAATTGGATCATGCTCGAATTGATAATATGCTTCCAGGAATGCAAGGAACTTAGGATATGTCGAGCCAAAGTATTCAGGCAACACCTCACGAATTGAGTGCTTATCACTGAATGAAAGGTCCCGTCGATTATTATCGACTAGAGTTTTGTCTTGGGTAACGTGCGCCATATTAGTAAGATGCGTCTACTACTACAGGTGTAATAAAGGAGTTTACTTTGTCGTGCTTAAGAATATCATTTCGCACTGGAGCAACTGCACTTTGATTTGCTGGTGTTACAGTAATCTTAATGTAATCTTCCCCACCAATCAATTCTTCCGGTCTCAATCCAACAATGCTAACAACGCCGGTAGTTGGATTAAATGTGCCAACATTGTCGATCGCGACCGACAAATCAGCGATAACAATTACTTCTAGAGTAGAACTGTTAAGTCTATTTCTAATATTACAAATCCGTCCTTGATATTTAAACGGAGAAGAAGTAATAATATGATTTTTATCGTCTGGTTCAGCTAATGGAGAAGGGAACCGAAGAGATACGCTGTTAAGATTATCAATTAATGGAACAAACCGTTGTTGCATTTTAATTTCTGCACGGGTCGACAATACAGCAGGACTGACCTCATCAATCAATGTCAACAAATTTGATCGACGAAATGCTCTCTCGAACTTACCTGTGTTATTCGCAAAATACGTATCAACAATTGTGTCAATTTCTGCACGAACAACATTGAGGTTGACTGATGTCAATCGAGGGTTGAATTGGAAAAATATACCTGTCTCTATAAAAGTCTCAACAGGATCATCAAACTTAAGATCAAAAGAAACAACTGAGAGCTGACTTGCAAGATCAAGGATCTGTAGTTTTGTGCTGTCAATTTGAGCCTGAGTAACATTATCGTTGAAGACGACAGACATATAAACAACACCAAATTCAGGATCAAGAGAATCTTCGCCTCCCCATGCCTTAATGTCTTTGATTAATGATGAGAAGTTTCTAAGAACCAAAGCAGAATAGTCTGCAGCTGTTACCATCCTGTTTTGTGATGCATATTGAAACGGTGCATTTTTTCTAATCGATTCTATCGTTTCTTTACCAGCACCACCGGCCGCATTTGATATAGTTGTAACATTGAGATTGTAATCATTACCATCTGTTACCTCAACTCTATTAGATGCCTTGAAGATTGCTGCTTGATTAGCATCTTCACCAACAGCTGAAAGATATTCAACTACAATTTTGTTACCAGCTGTTGGCGTCCGTCCCAGAATTGATCCATCGCCAAACGATAATTCAAAATATCCATTGGGCGATTCTTTCAGAATGTATAGCGTTGAATTAGCATCTATTAGTGTTGCATCAATAATATTGTTGTAAGTTGTGTACGTCGTTGATGTTGCCGTGTCATATACTTTTACAACAACAGATTGTGAATCCATTGTTTCATCTGGAATAATATAGATTGTATTCGCAGCATCTGTCCCCACAAAGAAACTTTTTGTCTTTGCTGTACCTTCATAGATTACAATATTGTCATCGCCGGCCTGTGTTTCGAACTGATAGTAACCATTACCATCATCCGTGGCAACAATAGCTTCCTTCGTTTGAAAAGTATACACTACGCTATCGACAGTTGATGTAAATGTCGTGCCTGCTGGCAATGTGATCGTTGCTGGTCGTCCAGCTAGGTTTCCTGTGTTAATCGAAAGAGTGACAGTAGCGCTGGCAGATGTTTGGGTCTTAGGAATATATCCAATTCCTTCTGATAAAGACACGACCGAGCTTCTTAGCTGCGCTGTACTAAGAAAAGATTCATTCAATGCAAAGTTGGCAATCAACGCATTGTAGTGAGTATTGTAAGCCAATACATCTAATAGATTAGATAATCCAGAAGCTTCAAAATTATAATCCGTAAACTCTTCTTTTTCTTGTAAGAATGTCTTTAGATTATTTTTAATTGAATTGAAGTCTAATGCTGTTGACTTGATAGTAGTTGCCATATTATCTTAACCTATTGACTACCGTTGAAATTGTTATTGTTTCTAAAGAATTAACAACTTTGAATGTGACAGAAACAGACACAGAGTTGTTGTCTGGTCTTACAGTAACATTAATGTCTAAAATCTCTGCTCGAGGTTCGTAGACATATGCTGCGTTTTTAATATTCTCTTTGATTTCATATGATGTAAAATCATCAGCAAGTTCGAACAACAACGCCCGAATATCAGCGCCAAAATCAGGCTCAAATGGCTTCTCAAAATGATTTGTTGATAACAAGTTGCGCATTGCCTGCTTGACAGCCGCGGCATCAGACTTCTTGTAAATGTCGCCTACATTGGGTTGCTTTGCAAAAGACAAATCAATATCCTTGTACAGTTTGGTTCTTGAACCAATAACTGTAGCTGTACCAAGTTTTCTATCCTCTATCGATAAAGCGCGATCAGTAGCCATTAATAACCCTTCTTAACTGTAATATTTATATGGTCACACGAGGTTATTATCTTGTTTATATTGTATCCAAGCAGCATAGGCCTGATCTTTTGCTTCTTCCAATTCTATACTAATGATATTGTTTTCGTACGCAATCCGTGCAGTATCATAAGCAGCCCGAAGTTCAGCTTCTCTCCGATTGATTAGTCGAGACTCGTCTACAGTCGTCTCAGTTGTTGGAACAGTAGCTTGTACTCGCTTCTCTCCATCAGTTGGCAAAATTTCAATCAAAGAGTTCTTTCCCTGCACTTTGCCATTATAGATTGTTTCGACCTTCCCTTGAGAATTAATTGAATAATCGGTAGAGACATTTGGCACTTCAATCATCAGCTGGATATTAAGAGTACCATCTGGATCATACTCATCATAGTCCAGTGTTAGTTTGTCAAACAAGTGGCTACACTTATCTCTTAAATAACTAGCAAGCTCAAAAGTAGCATCTGCGTCTTGCTCGCCGTATTGATCAATCAATTCATAAACAACAAGGGTACCTTTGTTCCGTTTATCTAACGCACTATTAGGAGTTAACACCTCTGTCGCCAAAGAGTTGCCAGAAGGTACTCCATAACGAGCTGGTTGATAAAACCCTTCTACAACTTCTAGTCTGTAATCTTCAAAGTCAGTCGCTTGAGGTCCAGGTCTAGTCATTACGTACTTAATAATTTGAGAGTGCAAATAATAATTACGTGCAAGTTGTTTTCGGAGGGATGGTGGCAAATTCTTAAAGTTGCTTGGTGACTTACCTCCAAGGAATTTGGCCATTGTAATCCCTGGCGCCAGTTTAGTGTTTATGGTAATGTCTGTTTGATTGTTGACATTATAAGCAGCGTCGGGAATAAGAGTTCTGTTTCTTCTTTGGAACTCTTCTTGACGTTTAAATGTTTGGGCTGCATTTGCCGGATCTTGGTTACCAGCAACTACTGTGCCTCTTTCACAGCCAGGTTGAGCAGAACGGATACGTCCAAAGCCATTTTTTGGCACTTGTATGTGGTAATTCGGATTGAGCTTACCAGCACCAATCGCTCGACTGACAAACTCAGCATTGTTGAAATTTGCTGGGTCACGTAGCTGGGCTCTGATATCATCTTTTGTTGTCTTCTTCTCTTTGAGAGAATTAGATAAGAAGTCTCCTGCATCAACCGTAACAGCTTTGATACCCTTAGATGAATTAAAATAAGCTGTGAGCTTGGCCTCTGTAGGTAGAGCCGTTGCTGTTGTGTCTGCTGACGTGGAGGCAGTCCCTGGTGCAGCTGTGTTACTACCAGGAGAACCTGCTACTCCTGTAGGCGCTTGCCCAGCGGTTGTAGCAAAGTCTGCTTGGTTCGCATTGTCTGCTTTACCTGTCACATCTCCAACAAGATGAGAGTGTGTGACAGATCCATCTGCTCTTGTAAAATGTAGCTGAGGTGCAGTTACAGTATCACCTGCATTAATCGAATGACCGGTGTACATGTTATAGTTGTACATGATAACATTCTCACCTCCAACAGTACCTGTATCACCAAACACGGATAGACTCTTGGCTGCCATGTTTAGGTTAGGTGTGGTTGTAATGATCTCTGTCTCAGCTGTTGTACAAACACACCCACTGGCATTCAATTCAACATTACCTTGTACAGCTGTATTGTAAGTACCCTTGATATTGTATGACGTGTTACCTAGGTATGTGTAGGTTACAGTCTGTGCAACAGTCTCAGTTTTATGACCAGACGTCTTCATACTATAGTTACCAAATACTGTATTCTTTGATGAACCACCAATATCTTCTTTCTTATCACCCTTAGCATTGACATTAAAGTCCATGCAGTTGATGTTAAGATCACCAGTAACATCTAATGTCAGGTTACCTTTGTAAACGAGCTTGGCATCACCTTCGACAATAACAGTATTGTCACCACCACACACTTCTACTTTGTTACCTAGTGCGCTAACAACAATAGTGCCATCTGGACGCATCTCTACACCAGAACCACTATTGTGCTTTATTAGAATACGTTCTCCACCAGGAGTATCATTAAACTCGAGCACATGACCAGAAACTGTCTCTCTGACATCATTAAGAGGATATTGATTACCAAGCGCAGCTGTTGCAGAAGCTGGTACGCCCGAAGCCGCACCACCAAACGCTAGCTTATGCATCTTGCTTGTGCGCGCTCCAATGTTAACAGGAGAAGAGTACTGATACTCAAATCTAGGATGCTCTCCTGTGGGATCCCCAAATGCAGTTGAGTTTACTCCATCGGTAAGAACGCGTCCCTTACCGAGAGTATTTTCTCTCTCTTTTAAATCGTCATTAAATGTTGTCATGCTCTTGCTGTTCCTGGTGTGGCTAACGCCAATTGTTTAGGTGACAAAGGAGGGCTCTGTCCATCTGTGATAACATTGGACTTACCATACTTGGCTCTTGCAAATTCTTGAACATCAAAGCCAGGATCGACTTTCCCTTTATTATCTGTATCGACGTGACCAAACACCTGACCGCCTGGCCACTCATCATAAAAAGCTCCTAAGAACATCTCAAACGATTTCATCTGAGCCGGAGTAATAGAGTCTGCACTAATAAACTTGTTTGGATTCTTTGTACCTGATGGACAATTGTATCCAGCTGCAAATGCAATTCCTATAGAATACTTATTGTGACCATTTGCACCAGCATGGGCACCTGTTTTGTTGATTGGTCGACCTCTTTGAATTCTGCCATCACGTCTAATAATGTAGTGATATCCAATCCCGCTCCACCCTCTCTGTTTATGCCACTCGTGAACATCTTCCGCACCAATATCTTGGTTGTTATATGTTCCTGTCCAATGTGTCACTACTTCTGTAATTAATCTTGTTGCTGAAGCAAATTCTGCAGCAAGTTCTTCGCGCGAGGATACAAAACTAAATTGAGAATTGTTTGTAGTCGGTGTTGTGCTAGACTGGACCGATCTTGTTGTGATAGGAGTTCCAGTGGTAGGCGTCTCTGCTCCCTTCCAACTGTTTTCATTTGATCCAATATCATAACACGGTATCGATTTAGAACCTATATCAGCTGAAACTGACCTTGTGATTGCCTTAGACGGATTCAACGATAATGGAGTTAGCGTTGAATTTACGGTTTGTGGATCTAGATTTGTTACTGTAGAAACCTTTGTTGTCAACCCCCCATAATCCTCATCAGAAATAAATCTATACACTTCATTTAGTGATAGCTGACTTGATATTTGTGGATTGTTAAAATCAATTAAGTTATTGATTACTCTTGCAAGCGACTGATCTATTGTAATAGTTAGATCGCCAAAAAGATCACCAACAATTGTTCGAACCACATTTTCAAAGTTATTTGCTGTCTCTTGCAATACATTAGCAAGTTGAGAAGATACTGCAATCCCTTCATTTTTTGTTTGCTCTAAACTGCTGATTGCATCTAACGCGTCTGGTGTCGATATATCTTGTAATGCTGCTTGTATTTCATCTGCCGACTTACCTGTCACTTCGCCTAGTGCCGTGGCAACTGCAAGGGGTGATCCAGCTGATATAATTTTCTTTAATGAACCGTTTGTGATTGTCGTAGAAGTATTTGATGAACCAATGATTGCATTCAAATCATCTTGGTATTCTGATGGATCGCCGACCAATTCAGCTGAAAGACCAGGGACATCATTTGTAATTTCACATATGCTATCTGTGGCATCAACAGGGTCGCCGAAAGCGTCATACGAAACATCTTTTGTTTGTGTTAAAGACTTGACCCCGCCCTTTGTCTGACCAGCTCTTTCAAATATAGATTGTTGGCGCGCAGCTACCGCTGCTACTGTAGCTTTCGTCTTTGCATCTAATTCACTTGATGCCGTGGTACGGAATAATTTTTGTACTTCCTGATTAACTGTGTCTAATGTTAGTGCCATAGCTACGCTCTGTTGTACGCTTCATGCACATCTTTTGCCACACTGATTCGTTTGGCTAAATCTGTAGAAGGTTTCCGAAGATAATAGTTTAAAAATATTTCTGTTGCTTTTGACAGATTGTTCGTCGTTGAGAATTTAGTGAACTGGTATAACCTCGCTTGCGCTTCCATAAAATCATACGCCAGATATTGAAGCTGCGTTTCCAAAATACGAGAGTCTAATCCGCGTTGATTGGCAAAATCAAGATATGTATCTCTGTTGATCCCAGTCCATTTGGCAATCCCAATATATTGTTCGGCTTGCGCACCGCCTGCTAGTGTGGGATCTAACTTAGATGTTACTAATAAGTTTCCTACAATTGCAGCAGCTTGTATTGGAGACAAGCGAGTAGTTAACAAAAAGTTAAACGTCTTCTCAGTATTGTTTGCACCAACAGCACCAGCAGTTGAAACAAACTGTCCTTGAGCGCTTTGAGCTCCTTCGTTAGTATTTTGATTGCGAGGAGCGTTCAAAGTGGGGGCCGTACTTGATGATCCGAATCTAGAACCAATACCTAATTGGCCTGGAGCTGGTTCTGCAAACCTTGGCACAGATCCAATAATAATTGGCATCTGTGATTGAGTGCCATCCAAGAAATATCCCATCACCATAGCACCTGGCTTTAACTTACTCGATCTACCAAGACCGGATACTCCATCTTCTGTCGTTGGTATGATAGGGATCGCCCAAGGCAAAGACTCCTCTGGCACAAGCGTGAGGTCTTCACTGTGCACACCAAAGATACGAACGCGTAGTCTACCTGACTGAAGCGGGTCGTTGTTATTCACTACAACACCTACCCACCATCGCCAGTTGTCCCCATAGTACTCAGATTGAATAGCACGAGGTTTAAAATTATCCATTTGCATACCCCGCTATCTTAACTGCATCAGCTTCATCGCCTACCAACTTAGTGACGGTAGCATTAACAGAATGCTTCATCTCTGCAAACGTGTGACGGATAGCCATAATAATATAGTTGCCAGATCTCTTTGGATCTATTGTATCATTAATCTCATTATTCAATATATTGATCCGCATCATAGTTCCAACAGTACCAGTTGCAGACAACAAAAAGGGAAGACCAGCAACATCAATGTCCATCATGTTTTTCAACAACGCATTGCGTAACCCCTTATTGTTTATTTTGGTTGATAGGTCGTCTAAACTTTTATCCATGTGATATGTTCCAATGTCATCACTAAACAGGCCTGTTGCAACCAAATGATAAAATTCTTTTGCTGGATATGTTCCAATCGGTTTATCGTTTATCACATCGTCAGTGTTGAACACAATGTTGTTAGGTAACAGCTTTTCTATACTGTATTTACGAGCTTGATCAGAATTGAACTTTTGACGGAAAATATCTAAAACATTCCAGTTTGCTGTCACAGCACCATTCATTATAGCGCTCAGCGTGTTATCGTTGTTCTGATTATTAATTCCATTAATTGCATATATATTTTCTCTACCAGGTATCTCTTTATTTGTACTACCTTGTGAAAATACAAAAGGTTCAGAGTTCCACGGACCAAGTCTAAGAATATTTGCAAGATTGTTTACGACTACAGATTGAGATTTCAATGACCCATATGTAAAGTATGGATGACCTTGTTCTGTTGTTGCTCTATCTCTAATCCACTCTACTGCTTGCAGTGGAGTAATGTATGGTGTGATTACTCTTATAGCTTGTTGTATTGGTTCTTCTTGTAGTTGAGATCTATCGAGTCTATAACCTGATTTCATCCCAGAAAGAATATTATCGATAATGTCAAGTGGCTTACCAGTAAACGCTTGGGATATCTTTGTTATGTGACTGATAAATGCTGTCTCTTCAATCATTTGAATAGCATACACTGTAGTATAGTCATTCGTTTTTTCTGATCTGATGATGCTAGTGAGAACAAACGTCTTTGATTGTGTCAACGCAGTAGTATTTCCATCACTTATAGTTACTGTGAATCTTTCAGTGCCTGTAAACCCCATCTGACCAATAAAGTTTTGTGTATCAGTGATGAGTATTGTACCAGTGAGGTATGGCTTTTCTATGTTCTCAAAGATTGTTAACTCACTGAGAGCACCCCGAACATCAATGACCGTACCAGCTGCAGACAAGATCTCAGCTTGGTCAAATTTATACTCTTGTGGTCTTGCTGTTGCCATTATACTTTTAGGAATCGCTTAAACTGACTCAACACCTGATTTATAGAATCAGGTTTAATGACACGTATTTGTTTCAATTCGTCATTGCGTGCTTCTGCTCGATTGTAATATGTAATGGGTGTCAGTCCGCTAATATTCCGTTGCAACGGATCGACGTCAAAATAAATACCGTTAGCATCCTCATAGTGATGGACGGAGTTGTATTGAGCGACCGCACTTACTAGCTGTATACTTGGTAGTTCGGGAGTATCAACATTCGTCAACGTTACAAATTCAGTTGCGTCAAAATTTCTATTCGTCAGAAATTGATAAAAGAAGTCTACGTAAAGAGGTACTGTAAATGACTCTGCATCTACATTTAAGTACAGTTTGTTTCCTTGTAAATTGAATCGTTCAATATAATTTACTTTAGGTGTGAGAACATCTACAGTGGGGTCCTCTGTATAAACAGCGACAGCAGAATTGACACTGTATCCTGTACCCCATGCCGGCATGTCTGTCAAATCGAGATAATAAAATCCTGTCTCCGCTTCCTGCTGGAGTTCAAACGATGGGTAGTCGCTAAGATCGCTTGTTCGGCGAATTTCATACCCGACAGTATTAACAACGAGCTGACCGAGCTCTAAATTAACCTCAACAATTGTCCCTGTTGTACCTGATCTGTTTCCTTCAATAGTACTACCTGGAACAAATGATGAATTAGAAATATTCGCTTTTGTAGTAATTGTCCAATGAGGATAATTCTGTTTTATTACTTCATCAAGTGTTTGTGTTTTTAGAGGCCACCCTCCCACTTTTAACTTTTCATTCATTAGAAAGAACGTCCAGTGGTATGTGGAATCCCCATACAATTTGTACGACAATGTATCAGGTCTCTCGCCATCTAATATTGTATACGTCTCATATATTGACGCATCATCTTTTATTTGATCGATAAGATCCAAGTACGTAGTTAGGTTTTGGAATATTACTGGAGGTTCATTATCTCCAAACTTATAATACGCTAGGGGAAAATCTGCAAAGTAACTCATTTATGCAATATCCTTTTTACCAAATGGAATCGTTTCCATAAACGATAATGATAGGTCTACGGACGTCCAATCACCACCTTGATAAAATGACATTCCTTGTGTGTTATACGACGCTGTGACGTCTCTCAGATAAGCTGGCAAAATCTTAGCTTCAGGAATGAGCTGACCGTCATACAAGATCTTAATATCAATTGGATTGGGAAACTTATATCCAACAGAGAACCCTTCAACATTAATATTTTCAGGATACAACTCTGTACGGAACCATTTAATAATTTCCTTGATCTGTTCTGACTCTTTGGGAGATTCAGGAGTCAATCTGAATTGAAAAGTAAATTCCCTTAACGGAACAGACCTGAACAACGCTCGTGTGTTGGGATTGGGCGTCACTCTAAGAGCCGATCTGACAGCGCCCTGTACCTCATCGCCAAAAAATCTTGATGCACGTAAAGCAGCTACAGAACCACCTCCACCACCAATAAACGTATCTATGAATGCACTAGCATCAGCCTTTATAGCACTGAAAGCTCCTGATAACGCTCCGCCGCCAGATTGCATACCTCTTTCGATAGCACCACCTGTTAATCCCAAATCGGCATTATCATAAACGACGCCGTCTCGCACCTGGATTGCTTGAGGCATATACAACGTAACAAAGTCGCGACTGTTCCCTTGTTGTATTGTACGCTTTCTTGTTTGAGATCCTTCCGTACCACCTTTAAATTGACTAACGTCCTGAGCGCTTGGTCTTGCATCGCCTACAGCATTCTCTACAGCTTGTTCAGCTGCGGCTCGAGCTTGCTGCAAACCTTGAGTGACTGCCGACGCGTCGATCGGGGGTACTTCAATTGCTCTAAAGACAATTTGTCCTTTGTATTGATCTTGACGAGCAAGTGGAAACTGATATGCGGCCATGATTGTCCTAATAAATAATCGAACTTAACTCAATTATTTATATGGGATCTCAATGGCTTACTCTGGCAAGTTTAGTCCTAAGAATGTAAACAAGTATGCAGGCGACTACACAAACATCATCTTTCGATCGATGTGGGAGAGGCATGCGTTCAAATGGTGTGATGAGAACCCTCAAGTAGTGAAGTGGTCAAGTGAAGAAATCGTTGTTCCGTACTACTGGGAAATAGATAAACGATACCACAGATACTTCGTTGATCTCAAAATTACTTTTTCCAATGGCAAGACAATACTTGTAGAGATAAAACCTGAAAAAGAAACACAGGTACCGAAGAAGCCAGATCGTTCTAAACGATACATCAGTGAAGCAATGACGTATGTTAAGAATCAAAACAAATGGAAAGCAGCAACAGAGTATGCTAAAGATCGAGGATGGGAGTTTCAGGTATGGACAGAGGAAACGTTAAAGAAATATGGTATAATGACAAAGGATCTTCCTAAGACTCTCAAACCAATAAAGAAGTTGAAGCCACTGAGAGTTAGAAAAACAGTATAAATATTAGTATGAGTAAAATTTTTCAGAAACTAGAACAGGAAGCTTTCCGTGCAGGAATCAACCCACGGACGGAAGAATCACGTAAGTGGTTTATGGAAAAGGCTAGCGATCTAGGAAAAATTAACAGAAGAAGACTAATGAACGAGGCACCTCTTATTCGTCGGAATAGAGAAAAGGTCGGTGCTATGATGATGTTCTTCTATGATCCTAAACTAAAGGATCAATTACCATATTATGATAGATTTCCTCTTGTGATTGTTGTTGGTCCTGCTGAAGGTGGATTTTATGGATTGAATCTCCATTACATCCCTCCTGTGTATAGAGCAAAGCTGCTTGATCAGCTAATGGACTTTACAAACAATACAAGGTATGACGAAACAACGAGATTTAAATTGAAGTACGATTTGTTGAATCGTGTTGCAGGTATGAGATGGTTTAAGCCCTGCTTCAAACATTACCTCGATGCCCACGTTGCAAGTCAGTTTGCTTTTGTTCCTGCTCCAGAATGGGAGATAGCAACTTTCCTTCCTACTGCTATGTGGAAGAAGGCAAAGGGAGAGCGTATTTACAAAGACTCGAGGAGACTAGCATATGGCCGCTAGTATAGAAGATTTTAAAGGTGTTGTAGCTGCCAAAGGTGGAATGGCTAGGACCAATCTATTCTTAGTTACATTGCCTTCATTGCCTGGTGCGACAAGCAGGGAACTAAACATCTTATGTAAAGACCTCCAGCTGCCTGGACGCCAGATTATGACACAAGAACGTCAGATTGGAATGAAGACGATCAAGATGCCATATGGTTTTGCTGTTGATGACATATCAATGACATTCCATGTGTTGAACGATTGGGGTGTTAAGACATATTTTGAAACGTGGCAAGCCCTTGCTGTTAATCCTTTGACATATGAAGTAAACTACAAGAGTGTTTATGCCAAAGATGTTAAGATTGCAGCATTAAAGAAAAACATTGGTCTACCAATCTACAATCAACCTCTACCTTTACCAAAAATACCATCCGAGCTTCAGAATAGATTACCAAAGGTTGGTCCAATTGATCTTGCACAGGGTGAAATTGACATAGACTTCTTTACACCTGAAAAGAAGTTGTATGAAGTTACATTGAAGAATGCATTCTGTACTACTCTGAATGCTATTCAAATGAACAATGATACAGGCGGTATCGTAGAAGTCAACGTTCAATTGTCCTACGATGATTGGACAGCAGAGAACTATGGTGTAACGTCTTCTTTGAGCGATACATTGCTTACAACTGTTATTGGAGGGGTTACTTCCAGAATATTTTAATGGAGTGAATTAAATTATGGCATTACCTAGACTGAATACTGAACCGAAATTTAGAATCAATATACCATCAACGGGCAAGCAGAGTCGGTTCCGACCTTTCCTAGTCAAAGAGGAAAAGGTACTGATGTTAGCAATGGAATCAAAAGATGAACGTCTGATGTTAGACGCTGTAGCTGATACAATCGTTGCTTGCATTGAGGATGATATCGATAAAAGTAAGTTAACAACATTTGATATTGAATATTTGTTTACAAAGATTCGAGCGAAGTCGGTAGGAGAGATTACTCGAGTTAATATCAAATGTCAGAATTGTGAGCATGATAACGAAGTTGGTATCAATATCGATGAAGTGAAAATGACTGTCAAGCAAAACGAGTCGATGATTAAACTCGATGATGGTATCACACTGGAAATGAAATGGCCAACACTAGAAGATGTTATCAATGCTCCAACGGAGATGGATATTAAGAGTATCTTTACAATGTTGCGGATTGCAATGATGGCGATCCACACGAATGATGAACGGATTGACTTATCAGAATACAGTGATAAAGAAGTAGAAGATTTTATTGAGTCGATGAATACAGAACAGTTCAATAAGATCAAAGAATACATGGAAGCAATTCCTACACTAAAACACAAGGTTGAGTTTGATTGTGTAAGTTGTCAGACTCATAATGAATTGACACTGGAGGGCATGCAGAGTTTTTTCTAGTGTGTCTATCTCATGATAGCTTGTTGAATCACTACTCTACAAAGTTTCAGCTGATGCAACACCATAAATATAGTTTGACTGAGATAGACGATATGATACCCTGGGAGAAAGAAGTTTATCTTAACATGCTTATCGAGCATCTAAAAGAAGAAGAAGAACGTATAAAAGCAGAGAAGCAAAAGTATGGCTAGTGTAACACTCAATGACGTTGTTGATCAATTAAAGACTAACAACAAAATGGTCGAAAAGACCAACTCTCATCTTGAGACTTTTATCAAGAGTATCGATCGTTCGCGTTTAGATCAACTCGAAGCAATGAGAGAGTCAAGGAGAGGTGGTGATACACCTACAGCTGCTGGTGGTACCACTTCCCAACAAGGTGGTAGTAACATAGCTATGCTGATGGCTGGTATTGCAGCTGCAGTAGCAGGTTTCTTTTCAGGCATCATGGACTCTGTAAAGGCATTATTTAGCCTAACGAGATTAGATAAAGCATTTGCTGGTATCAAAGGATTGTTTACCAGTACAGGTGCAATAGGAAAACTGTTTACTGATTTCAAAGCCAGATGGTTGATGTACGTCGATGATGCGATGAGAGGGATTGGTAAACTATTTCAACCCATCACAGATGTATTCAAACCGAATGGCGCTGTCGGTAAGTTGTTTTTAAATGTCCGACTTCGCTGGGCAATGTTTGCTGATGATGCTCTTCGTGTTGTCGACAATGGTATCAAACCAATAACAAATATATTTTCAGCTGAAGGTAAGATTGCTCAGCTGTTTAAAGCAATTGCTAGACCATTCATGTTCCCGTTCGAAGGGTTCATTGATAATGTAGCAAAGCCATTCAGGTCATTATTCACTGTCGGTGAAGGAGCAATTAGTAAAATCTTCACCTCAGTTGCTAGGCCATTCCAGGTAGTTGGTACATTCATGGCTGACCTAATTAAACCTTTCACTACTGCATTTAATGCTGTCAAGGGCTCGTTTGCAATCTTTAGTGAGGGTGGTGCACTAATGAAGATCCTTGGTGGTCTAGGACAAACGCTTGGTAGATTGTTCTTTCCTCTTACGTTAATCATGACAGCATATGATACGGTCAAAGGAGCAATCACAGGTTTTGAGGAAGATGGTTTCCTTGGTGGAATTCAAGGAGCGATTACTGGATTGTTGAATTCAATTGTTGGTATCCCACTCGATCTATTGAAGAGCGCTGTATCTTGGATCATCGGCAAGATGGGATTCAGTAATGCTGAACGGATGCTCGATAGCTTTAGCTTCGAAGATATAATTACCAAAGCAATAGGTGGCGTGTTCAATTTATTTAAGAGTGTTGTCAATGGACTGCTAGAGGCAATTGCAACAGCTGTATCTGCTCTACCACTTGTCCCTGATTCAGTTGGTAATTCAATCCGTAGCCTGAAGTTTGATATGAGGCAGGAGACTGCTGCTGAAGCAAGTTCGCCTTATCAGATAGAGCCGAAAAGCGGATCAAATAATGTCGACCGACCACCGGCCGTCTCATCTTCTTCTGGTGTTTCTGATGGTGTTGGTCCTGTGTTGTCAACACAACCTCGTGTCCAAAATGGGATTGGTCCTGTTTCTTCAAGTACCAGACCTGTAACAGGTATGCAGAATGGTATTGGATCTGTACTAACAGAGCAGAGAAGAAGAACGGAGGCAGCTGCCGCTAGACAAGCTCCTCCGACTGTTATAAGCACAGGTGGTAATACTACCAGCAATGTAAGTCAGAATACTACCAATATGATAAGTGGCGGTATGCCCGCCACCCGTGATAGAAACGACTCTTATCAGCAGTATTAATCGTCCGCTGCTAGCTTAGCAAAGTACGACAACGTATCATCGTCATCAACACTCTCAGCTGTCGCTGGAGTCGACTTCGGAGCTGGTGCAGGTGCAACCTCATCCAAAGCAACTTCTTGCTTAGCAGTCCGCGGAGCAGACTCACCCAACACAGCTGCAAGACGAGCCTTTAGCTCATCATACGACTTGTAGTTCTTAGGATCGGTCCACTCTGACAAGTCATGTTGTTTGTTATACAACTCTTCCAACTTGGCTTCATCATCGCTAATCGCTGACACTGACTTGAACTCAGACTTGTCGTAGTTACGATACCCTTCGACGTTACGAATCTTCAGAACGAAGTCAGCACCTTCCCACATGCTAAATGGGCTCATGGGTTTCTCATCAGGAAACTGAGGCTGCATTACATCCATGATCTTGTCAAAGATTTTCTTACCGAAGCGGAACAACTTAACCTGACCTTCATTCTCAGGATTCGAAGGATCAGAGACAATCAGCACGTTCGCTACATAACGTAGGTTACGCTTACGCTCACGAACAATAGCCTTGTTCGATTCAATCCCAGAGTTCCATAGAAGCGCGTTTGCCTCGCCAACAGGATCTGGTTGGCCAATCGAGCTTAACGATTTCTCAATGTACCATTGACCAGTCGGGCCTTTGAACCCATGATCCCAATAACGGACCCATGGGGTAGCAGCATCAGCATCACCAGGAAGGAAACGCAACACAGCATAACCATTACCTGCCTTGTCAACAGTAGGTTGCCAGAATCGTTCATCCTTACCGGGGTTTTGTTTATTAGTAGCGCCGCTACCATTTGCTGCTTCGACCAGCTTAGAAATGTCGGTCGACTTACGTTTTAGATTTGCAAAAGACATATATTTCTCCGTATGTTTAATGTATGTTTAATGTATATTATAGCTGCTACTCAATCGAGTGGCAACTCGTTTTGTCGAGGAAGGAAGTTTAGCTTTCGCGCCTCCGCCTCGATCTTGTCCTTGATGATAGGTGAAATAAATTTCTTTACTTCCTCTAACTCAAGGTTGTGCTGTTCGCACAATTCTATAACAGCATCCATATAGGATGATTTATTTATACGAACGCTGTCTTCAACTAGTTGTGTAAATTTCTGTTTATTTAAGAATTCAGTTTCTTGTTTCTCTGTCACGTGCATCCATTTCTTTAGTCCATACTAGACCAAGGTCATCATAAAATGTTCCAACATTCCGCTTGACGTTTCCATCTTTATCATATGCCTTTGCTAGACATCTGCGGACCATAATACTCTCTCGCTTCTCACCATAGCGGAAGTCGAACCAGTCACCATACCTCAAGTATGCTTCCATGTTCGATATATAGGTTTCCACATCCAAGTAAGCTGAACGCTCTTTCGCGTCACTACTCTTATCCCAACCCTTCATCATCTCCAACTCTTGCTTGCAGCTCCGTATCCATTGACGGACATTAGCAACACTAAGAGGAGCATCATCAGGTAGGTTAGCAATATGTTCTGGATATGAACTTGATGTAGGACCTTTCGCCTCTCGTGCCTTCTTCAGACGTTCAGCTGCAGCCGCCTTCTGCTCAGCAGACATTGGCTTACGTGGCTTACGAGTCTTCCTTTTGAGGTCATCCTGCAATCCCATAGCAGCAGCCATCGCCTCAATTTTCTGACGGCGGGTGTTGGCTGCTTTCTGTGATGGGGTTAACTTCATGAGCGAGAGCGGCGGGCCCGCGACACGCGCTTCGGTTCAGGAGGGAAAGGAATCAGGTTAATCGAACCATCTTCCATCTCCTCTGCTTTGACAAATCCTTCTTGGATTAGAAAGTCAATAGTAGATTCCATAGTATCTTGTTTATTGCCTTCACCTTTCCACTTACCGAGAAGGTAACCACAACCGAGGAATATACCTCCAAACAATACTGTGAATGTTAAGGGGTCTAGTTCAAACGACATACGTACTCCTAAAAACAATATAATGTTATTTAGGGTAGAAATTTAGTCACGTTCTCAACCCGAAATGATCTCCACTCTTGCAGCTGAGTATCAAACGCTCTGATAACAGAGTCGTTATATTCTTTACCAACCTTTGGACGCTTGTCTTCAGGAATCATGCTTTCACATAACGTAGCAGACATAAAACGCTCTTCACCATTGACCTTGGTAAAGTAAACACTGACCCATTGCTTGCGCAGGATCTCAATCATTTCATCACGAGTCATCTTAACCATTTCTTAGTTTCTCCGCATCGTTGAATAGTCAGCAGGGGCATCGCCAGCACCAACGGCAACAAGATTAGACTTGTGCATGGTAGCAATCCCAACGATATAATCACCTGAGTATTGTTTACGTTCTGGTTTAGAGCAGACGGCCGCATTAGGAGTACTCCTGCTAGGATGTTGTGGTACATCTCTTATATATGGTCCAGGAGTAGACTTCAGTACCTCGTACTTCCACTTATCAGCTTTCTTGGGTTTAATATCAGCCCCTATAGAACGGAGCCACTCATTGTACTCACGCTCGCGTTGCTGCCAGCCAGGTTTCTTCTTTGCCTTGATCTTCATGAGAATACTTTCAACAAATAACCATGCAATGCTTTGAACAACACTGCGTCATCATACATAAGCATTATAACGAATACTAGACCAAGAATCAACCTCATACGCCTAGTCCCATACCAGCAAGGATAAAGTCCTGCGCTTTCTTCAGAGCAGCCTGCTTCGATGTCGCTACACGGATACCTGAGATGATCTCGTCCTTCCGCTTCTGCTTGCCGCCACCATTCTGTACAAAGTCCTCACAAATAATCTTGAACTGGCCAAGATCAATACTCGATTCGTACATTGCATACAAACGCTTCAGCGCATCCTCACCGAGAGTATCATTCTGTAAACGAGCCTTGCTCGAGCTTTGTGTCTTCAGTACAGCCATGTTACGCTCCGTAATAAGGACTAGAAAGGTCCGATTGATCTTCAGACTGAGCTATCTCGTCATAGATTTCCTCGACGAGGTTCAATGCAAAGTCCCGATCAACATCAAAGTCGATTGCAATGATTCTTGCGATCTCTTGATCTTCCATACCATCAGCAAGCATCTCGCTGACACACAAATGAATTTCACCCATCCTAGACATCTGCACTCTCCAATAACATCTTGTTAAAGTTATTATCCTTCTCAAGGATCAAACGGTCAACATTAAGGTCAAGTATCTTCTGCTCGATCTTAAGGTTCGTCTCATCATCAAAGCAGCCCTGCTGCTCATGGAGATTAACTAGTTCCATGTAGATAGCATCTAACTGCTCTTGTCGTGATAGTCTCTTCTTAGCCATGATTACAACCTTCCAGTACCAAATTTCGTCCAACGCTCAGCATCCTGCTCACGCTCCTCTCGGCAGTAAATGCCTAACAGGTGCTCAAGACTTTCAGCCTTGGCGGTGTCAAACGTAGCCAGCGCTTCCGCCAGGGTGTTCATTTCGGTCTTCGACAACCGCATAATCTCACTCGCAAGGTTTTTCATTATTTACTTCCATTTCCAACGATAAATCGTCTTATCAAGAACCTTCACTTCCGTAGCCGTATGGCCCTCGCATGAGGCCTTGGTCTCAGCAAAGATCTTTGCCGTGCTATAATCAGGGGCAAATGCCTCAATCTTATACCACTTATCATCTTCAAACCTCACTGCGAGTTTGTACCACATTATGCATTCTCCTTTGCATTGGCCATCTCAAACAAAATGAATTTTGCAACGTTCATCTGCTTACGAACAGCGTCGGCATTCGCATCGCTCATAGCAATCAGCTCCTGACAATCAGACAGAATGCTAGCAACAACCATCTCAAGGCCAGAAAATTCAGCAGTGGTTGATTTCATGTACTGCTCACGGATATCTTGCTCTGACATACCGTAGGCTTTGGTTTCGAATTCTGTCATGATAAACTCCTGTTTGCGTTTGTGTTGAATTAATTATCTTCGGGATTCGGGTTCACGTCAACAGAATAACCTGACTTTTTGGTCTGGTTATTCCGTGCTACTTACACTGGCAGAGCACGCAGCGCGTTGTAGTAGTACGTAGTAGCCCCTGCCCGGGTCATTGGTAGTTCGATCGAGAGTTTGGTAATCAACTCGTCTTTTGGCACTGTCGCGTAAAAAGTCTCCACTATCACGTTTGCACGCTGCTGCTTCGTGGGGGCTTTTGAGCTACGTTTCACTACTGCCCGGGGAGTTTTCGCCCGGGGAGTCTTCGCTGCGACTTTTTTCGCAGGGGCGGTGCGAGTCTTCGTTTTCTCGTCCCACTCAGCGTCCTCAGGAAAACCTGGGTACTTTGAGTCCAAAGGACGTGCAACATCCATCAGCCACAGGTTGTAGTGCTTCAACTTGCGGCTGAGATAATCGTTGTATTCGCGTGTGAATTCCATTTCAGACTCCTGTTTGCGTTAGCGTTAGAGTCTATTATCGCGGGATGTCGACATCACGTCAACAAGTACCCTACAAAAATGTATGGGTATTATTCCCGCCCGGGGAATCCTGCCCGGGGGTATATCCATGCATCCGGATATTTACTTATTGTTGAATTCGGATAAATCTAAGGATAATTGATTTTCATCTACAAAATAATCCATGTTAGATGAATCAGATAAATCAACGGAAATTGTTTGATCTAAATCTTCATATGAAATTCCATTAAATGGTATTCCACCTCCAAGATCTAAATTAATATTATTATAATTGTTTTCTGTATTTTCTTCCCAATTATTAATAAACATTACTTTTTGATCTTGTGACCAATTAATTAAATAATCATTTTCTTTATCAAATAATTCTAATACATTATCTAATTTCATTTCCTCAACACGAACAATTTCTTCACCATTATGATTCTGAGAGAATTCTTTTAATCTGCCTTCATCAATATAATGTTGTAATTCATTTCCTTCAATTGCATTTGTAGGAACGACATACGTATGGGTAAACATACTATTTGTTCGAATTACATAAAAAGATTTATTACTCATACTCAATTACCTCTTCCCACGTTGAATCACCTAATAAACGAACTGTCATCTTATGTTTGATGTAGTCAGGCCAAGCATTATTCCATTTGGGGTCATTCAAAGATAGAATGTATTCTTCTTTGAATTCATCATAATACACAAAATAGATTTTACCATGTACTGGTTTGAAAGAGAACATGCATTTGTGCATCACTTCGGATACCGCCATCCGATTCATCAACGAGTCCGCTTGTTTCTTCAGAACAGCGACCTGCTCCATGATTCTGTCGTATTGCTCCTTTGCATGGAGCTTACCAGCATTGTGGATTACATCTTTCTCATGCTTAACATCTATAGGTGCGAAAGCGGGTGCACCTACCTCCATTGGATATGCAAGAGCATATCTCTTATCTGCATCTTCTTTACTTACATCCATATCAAATGTTATAACTCGTATGATAAATGATGTATTTCATTACTCGAGCATCGCCACCAGGTAACGCCCATACTTCTAGAGGTGTACTACCACCAAACTGAATATTTGGACTGTTCCACCATTGTTTCACGAAGCTGTCAGATCCTAACATTGACTTCAGCCATTTATTGGCTTCAGCCATCGAAGCAGGGATGTCATAAGAGCTGGCCATGGTCTATCCTATAAATAAAGTTGTTACCAATATCTATAATTATAATTCAAGGGAGATAATATGGCAACACAAAAGAAACAAGTAACGATTGATGAAGATGCTGTAGCTGGCATGGATGCTAATGGTGATGGTCACATCTCCAAAGAAGAATACCAAATGGAGCTTGAGTTTAGACGCAAGGCTCTAGAAGACAAAGACGCTCAAAGAGATGCCATTCGTAAAATGGCTTGGTTCTCGTTGTTCGGTCTTCTACTATACCCAATTGGTATTTTCTTCACCTCGGCTTTTGGCCTAGACAAAGCTGCAACTCTGATTGCTGACATTGCTCCAACATACTTTGCATCTATTGCAGTGTTGGTATCAGCATTCTTTGGTGCTGACGCTATTGCTAATAAGGGTGCTAAGAAGTAGCATCAACAAATGTGCTTGTGTCCCACTTGACACAACGGACTTCTTTCATCATGATAGGAGGGCCAGGAGGTTTCATTAGATCTTGAATCCT
>Ga0222715_10000751_pt1 | contig 32347 bp, 34 predicted proteins | sample C33_9DmetaG_FD_165056 | JGI IMG/M metagenome (GOLD analysis project Ga0222715, IMG submission 165056) | Estuarine water microbial communities from San Francisco Bay, California, United States - C33_9D | ecosystem: Environmental > Aquatic > Marine > Unclassified | place: USA: California...
GTCCTATGTGTGAGCAGAGAGAGTATCGGGAAGTCCGTGATTCCAGAGGACGCTTTGTAGAATACTACTATGAGACTGTCCTGGTTCCATGCCGTAGAAAATATAGGGACCATCACTGACCCCCCCCCTAACCTAAATTGACCCTAGAATACCAAAATGGCAGGAAAAATTTCCCGCCAAAAAATTGGTTTCTGGGGTTTTTTAGTATCCAGTAGACCCACCAGTAGACCCACCAGTACTTGTAGTGTTACTGTTGATGCTTACGGAAGTTGAAGTGCCAGATGTTGATGATGTGGAGGTAGTTGCACTTGAAGCACTCAATGAAGCAACCGTAGGACCATAGTCAAACGATGTAACTGCCTGCCCAATAGCACTTGCCCTCCTGTCGGTCTTGTAACTTCTCTCGTTAAAGTATTTGCTAGTGGTAGAGTTTGGAGACTTCTTATTGCCTTGAAGATCGATCTCTGGATGTGGTAAGTATTGTACGATATCTCTAAACTTCTCTACAATAATGTCTACGATACCAGGAGAGGGTAATGAGATGATTCTTTTCTTCTCATTTAGATTGGTTTCATACTCTGCATTGGTTATTGGATAGATCGAATCTTGCTTACTTCTGATAGATCCATCAGGCATAGTAACTCTATAGGATTCATTGACTTCGATACCTTCATCAACTAATAGAGTGCCATCTGATAATTCTATTTTGTTTGTTTCCCAATGGTGAATCTCATCTGGATTATCGTATTTGCTAATGATGTATTGATTTAGATCACTTGTACTCTTTGGCCATTGGGTATATGGATCTGTAATGTTATTGGTTATAAGGACTAACCAATCTAACTCTGGTTGACCATACATGATATTTGCAACCATATCAGGACGCATGTCATCAGTTAGATAGAAACTTTCAAAAGCAGTAATATACTTTTCAAGTTTTGCATCTAAGTAAACACGTCGAAAGATATTCTTGGTTAATCTATAACCAAACTTTCCGTTTGCTTCTTCTACGCCAACGTATACATTAGGGAAGTATGTGAAATAGTTTGACATTAGTAACCTATTGCGATATCTGATTGAGTTAGAATCTTAGTCTCGGCAAAGTCAATGCTAATTTCAACAGCAGGGACAAAGATTTGTGCTGTGCTACCAGTTGTTGCTGATAGATTTAAGATTGCATCCTTGAAGGATACATACTGACCATCTGGTGTGTAGTTTACGCTAATGTTTGTGCAAACACAGGGTTGGAATTTGTAGTGTGGTAACTTAGAAATCGTATCCGAATCAGTATCTAGTCTGACAAACTCTAGAAGGAATCTATCGGGCACTTCTAAGTATGCACCTGTAGAAGTGAAACTAGATAGCGTAGCAGATGATGCTGAGGCTGTAGAAGTACCTAGAGCAGCATCAGTAGCAGCAAGTAAATTTGTTATGCTAGACATATCTGCATTGCCATACTTGGGCATTGCACCCATCTTCAAATAGAAGATGATATTCAAAATCTCTTGCGCTTCTCTTTGGTTGTGAGCAAACATTTTAAAACTGAATGAATGCTGACGGAAACTAACACCATTAAATACTTGCTCGGTAAATGGATTCATGATCCTACCTGAGGTTAGTGCCTGAAGAGCAGTAGGATCACCAGATCCAGCTGTTAGACCAGCACTTCCTGCGAGAGCATTAATAGCAGATGCTCCCTTCTTATATGCAAACTCTGGAAGAGCGGCAGCAGCTGCTGCTTCCAACTGTTTTTTAATGTTTTCGGCATTGATTGCTCTACCCTGAGTAGCACCACCAACTTGTCCAACTAATTGAGCACCCAACACACCAGCAGCACCCATATCAACTGTGCTAAAGTTTGCGTTGTATGCAGTAGACAGTTGTTGAGGGATATTGAGGTAGATTACTTGATCATTGAGATCTCTTGCTACTTGGTTACTTGGTAAGTTTTCTCCACCATAACCGCTCTCAGTACCATAATTAATTCTAAACCTTTGTATTTTAAGGTAGTCAATTCTACCTGTAGGTGCATCGGCACTTTCCAAATAGTTACCTGAAACTGGGGCTCTGTATGGATATCTCAGTGCCGTTGATGCCATGTGCCTAAATACTATTACAGTACTATACAATGTTATTTATGAGGTATCAAGGACGTTACACTCCCAACTTCCCTCGTAAGTACAAAGGTGATCCCAAAAATATAATTTATAGATCATCGTGGGAATATAAATTCATGAAGTGGTGTGACATCACACCTTCTGTTGAGGAGTGGGGCAGTGAAGAAATCATCATCCCATATATCTCTCCTGTCGATGGTAAAAGACATAGATACTTTCCAGACTTTTATGTAAAGATAGGAAACAAAAAGTATCTAGTTGAGGTGAAACCACTAAGGCAAACAAAAGAGCCTAAGGCACAACAAAGAGTGACTAAAAAATATATTAATGAGGTTGTTACTTGGAGTGTCAATCAAGCAAAGTGGAAAGCAGCAGAAGAATTCTGTAAAGATCATAATTGGGAGTTTATGCTCATCACCGAAAAGGAATTAAAGATCTAACATGGAACTTAGTACAAGAAGAGTAGGAGCTCCCAGGACAAGACTATCTGAGTTTTCGTCTTGGTTTAAGGGCAATGATAACCACCCCAGTTATGCTAACAGGTGGTCGGTACAATTTACGACTCCTCGGATCCTAAGACCTGGGACATATCTTCCTACCAATAGATTTGATTTGGGTGAGTATAACAATAGAAACTTATTGAATTTCTATGCTGACAATGTGCAACTTCCCAGTAAGCAGGTAACTACTGGTAGTTACACTGCAGTTGGATCGACATATAACTACGCTACATCATCCACCTTCAGTCAAATTAGCATGGACTTTATTGTCCCTAGAAATCAAAAGACTAGGACGCTATTTGAAAGATGGATTAGTGTTATGTCTAGTGATGCTAACCAGTATACAGACTACTATGATAATTATGTTTGTCCCAACCTATACATCTTTAAGTGGGAGAGAGGTGGGGGACCAGAGTTTGAGATTCCCGATTCATTTAGGGCAATCTTAGAGGCTCTGGGTATTAATGAGGATGATGTTACTAAATTCAAAGACGATCAATTAGTTGGTATCTACGACATCCGTAACGCATTCCCATACAACATTGGATCTTCTCAACTGACTAATGCTCAGGCGTCACTACAGACTCTGAATGTCAGTTTCTATTATGAGAGATATAGATTCTATGGTCCTAGCAATGTTGACGACAGAGGATACCAAAGAACCTTTGCTGGATCTGAAAGTGCTACTGCTAATATCTCAATAGATCAGCCTCAGGCTTCAACCTAAGGCATAAATAAAAATACTGAGTTGAAATTTCTATGGCATTACCTAAGTTAAATGTACCCCAATATAATACTAAACTACCATCTACAGGTGCAAGAGTAAAATTCAGACCTTTCCTGGTTAAAGAGGAGAAACTTCTCTTCCTCGCTATGGAAAGCGGTGAGCAACAAGACATGATCGATACAATCAAACAAATCATCGAGTCTTGTACTGATGTTAAAGGTGTAGATAAGTTATCTACATTTGATATTGAATACCTCTTCCTTCAGATTAGGACAAGATCGGTGGGTGAAAATGTTGAGGTTACTGTTACATGTCCTGATGACAATGAAACAACTGTGAAGGCATCTATTCCTCTAGATGCTATTGATATTAAGAAGGATCCTAAACATAAGAGAGAAATCAAACTTGATGATGAAACTATTCTGACCATGGGATATCCCAGTCTGGATATGTTTGTGAAAATGAATTTCACTGATGAGAATATGATTGATCAGGTCTTTGACCTTGCATCATCTTGTGCAGAAACTATCACAGATACTAATCAAGTGTATTCGTGTAAGGATGCTTCTAAGGATGAGTTGAAAGAATTCTTTGAAGGTATGAATTCAAAACAGTTTGCTATGATTCAAGAGTTTTTTGATACCATGCCCAAACTTAGTTATGAATTGAAAGTGGTCAATCCAAATACACAAAAAGAAAACACGATTCTTCTTGAAGGTCTTGCTGCTTTTTTCGGATAGCCCTTCTACATAATAATCTTCGGAATTATTATGAATCTAACTTTGCTCTGATGCACCACCACAAATGGCCAATGGATTACATTGAAAATCTAATGCCATGGGAGAAGGAGATTTATGTTAACCTTCTCATTCGTTATCTAAAAGAAGAAGAACGACGTTACAAGGAGCAACAGAATCGCTAATGGCTAAGATACAAGCATATAAGTTTGTTAGTACGGGAGTAGCAGATGCATCTCGCTTTGCTTCCGTACGTGCCGCTGCTGCTCCTATCACTGCCATCAATAATATCGGCAAAACTGTAGAAGGGATTGGCAATGTCATTGGCGATCTTAATTCGATTGCTAAAGGTACTCTAGCTGCTCAAGCAAAACAGAATGAGCAAGCGAGAAAAAGATTAAGACAAGAGAGAGATAGGGCTGCAGAAGCGAGACAGGAAGCAGCAACGAGTAAGTTAAAAACTAGGAAGCGTAACAAAGATAAGGACGAGGAGAAGGTAGCAAAACCAAGTTTCCTCGATAAACTTAAGGATACTATCTTACAATTCCTCAATCCATTTACATCTTGGTTTAAGTTACTAGCGTCACTAGTCATTGCTAAGGGTGTGTTTGATCTCCTTACTGATGAGGAGAAGAGAAAGAAATTTTTAGAAACATTTGAGAAGGCAAAGTGTGTCTTCGGTAAGATCTTTAATTTCATTAAAGGATCTATAGAAAAAGTATGGAGTGGTTGGCAGAAGTTAACTGGTAATGAAAGTGGTTTTCTAGATCGTCTTGGTGGTCTAGGTGAGCTGCTGCTAGGACTAACAGGTCTGTGGATTGCATTCAATCCTCTTAAGGCATTGAGGGGTCTCTTTAATCTTGTCATGGCGGGTGTTGATGCACTCTTCAACAAAACGCCAAAACCAAAAGTTACCGATCCAGATGCAAAACCAAAGGTAACACCTACAGATACTCCTGATGCTCCTCCTGCCAAGCAAAAGAATTGGTTGCAGCAAAAAGCAGACGATGCACTTGCATTCTTAGACAAGAAAGCAAAGCAAGCTTGGGGACTGACATCTGACTGGGCAATTAAAGCATACAAGGCACTTCCTGAAGGAGTTAGAAAGAAGTGGGAAGCAATTGCTCAACTTGGTAAGAAACTTGCAAAGCGAGGTGCCGAGTATGGGACTAAGTTTGCTAATAAGGTAGGAGATGCCAAAAAGTTTGTTACTGAAGGAATTTCTAGTTTAGGTACAAAGTTTAAGGACTTTGCTTTACAGAAAATACTTGCTCCAATCAAAACTTTATTTGAGCCATTAGTATCTAAGATTAAAGGCATTGGTAGTAAAATTACTGATGCCTTGATGGGGTCCCCTGTTGGCAAACAGATCGGAGAAGCATTGAAGAAGAAAGGTATCAACGGCATTGCTGATGCTGGAAACATTCTTAAGAAGGTTGGTGGTGCTGCTCTACCTGTTATTGGTGGCGTAGTTAATATGCTATTTGCTTATGATCGATTTGCAAATGGCGATCCTTTCGGTGGACTTTTAGAAGCATTATCTGCTGGTTTTGATTTGTCTGGTCTTGCTGGATTTGTCCCTGGTCCTGGCATCTCAATGGGCATTGATGCGTACATGTTTGCTAGAGATTTAGTGCCTGGCATTCAGCAGTATGAAGAGAAGATTATCGATGGCATTCCTGGTGCCAAAGAGATTGGCAATAAGATGAAAGAGATTGGTAAGAAGTTACCAAAACTAGGCGACTTGGTGATGCCAAAGGCACAGGAGAAAGCAGCAGGCGGTATTATTGCTGGTGCTAAATCCATCATTGGATTGGGTAAGGGCACTGGTGATATGTGTGCCAATACAACCAGAGCAGCATTGAGAGCAGCAGGTCACCCCGCTGCAGCCAAACGTACTCAGATTGGTGACCTAGACACTCCCAAAGGCACCAAATATAATGGACCCGACTTTGCAGCATCTTTTGCTGGAACTGATATGGGTAAGGTTATTACCAATAGATCAGAGATGCAAGCAGGAGACCTACTCCTGTGGAGAGCAGACAGAGATATCAATCCAGCAAAAGGTATCTTGAAAGGTGCTGTTACACACGTTGGTATTGCTGCTGATAAAGGTGCTAAGCATCAATATGATCACAACAGAAGTAGGGGTTTCCATTACAGACCTTTCTGGGATTCTTATGGCGGCACTAGTTGGTTTGCTGGTGTTAGACTAGGTGGATCTGGGGGCACACTTCCCCCCTCTGCAGGCAATGAAGGATCTGATGATGGTGCCAATAGCACAGGTACATCTGGTGGTACTTCTGTGCAGTCTCAATCACTCAAAGATCCGAGAGAAGCATTTGCAGATTTTGCTTCCAAACTGACTGGTGTTGATGTAAGTAAAGCATTCCAGACAGAAGAGAAGGCAGCAGCATCAACACTGACCCCATCATATTCCGACACGGCAACTCTTGGAAAGTATGATTTCTCTCAGCAGTTTGCTATGGATCAGCAAGATCAATTCATACCATTCCCAATCGTATTTGATAAGGCAACACCAGTCTTTATAACACAACCAATAAATATTGATACAAAGATTGTTTATGGCAGCAAGTCTTCCTTCTTAGATAAGTAATGGCAACTGTAAAGAAAAACTCTAAAATAGATCTCTACAAGTTTGTTGCTGCTCCGAAACCAAGAGCATCATCAGGTGGAGGTAAGGAGGCATCTAAAGAAGTTGCCATGATCCAAGTCTTTCAGGTGCAGACTAAAGCAATCAACAACCTTGGTGCTAGTCTAAACTCTATTGCTAAGTCATTCACTCAGTTTAGAGAAACTCAATACGCAATCTTTAAAAACATTGAGGCACAAACAAAGTCTGGATTCAATCCAGTCTTCAACTTACCTACTGCTCCTCAAGGTGGTGGTGCTGAACCAAAAGAACAGAAGAGACTTGTACCTCCTAGTTGGTTAGAGTCTATCTTTGATCTTATTAAGGGCGTCATTATGGGAGTCTTAGCAGCAGGTGCTGTTAAGTGGTTAAGTAATAAAGAGAATAGAGAAAAGACTAAGGAAGCATTAACAAAACTTTTCGATATTCTTGGTAAGATCACAGACTTCTTTGGCACTGTTGCATACCATGCTATTGATGGACTGTGGCAACTTCTTTGTAATGAAGATGCAAGTTGGTTAGATAAGTTTGGTGGATTTGTCAAAGGATTTGTTGCACTGGGCACGGGTCTCTTGGCAATCCGATGGTTAAAAAATCCCATGAAGATCCTTAAGGACTTCAAGGGTGCTTTTAATGGACTTAGCAAATCATTATTTGATGCTGGCAAGTCACTTAAAGGTAGACTTGTTAAAGGTGGATTGCTTGCGGCAGGTATTGCTGCAGCTGCATGGGCAGCAAACGAGATGTTTGGCGATAAAGGTGGTGATAAAGAACCTGAATTCAAAAAGGGAGGTAGATTACCTCAACGTGCTAGAGGTGGATTTATTCGGGGTCCTCAGTCTGGTTATCCTGTATCTCTAGATGGTGGTAGATCTACAGCATTCATTGGTCATGGTACAGAATACGTTGCACAGAAAGCAAACGGTGGTTTTGTAATCCCCATCGATACTCCAGCAACTAGGAATAATCCTGGTCTTATGGGCAGGAGAGTGGGCGAAGCAGGTCGCATGGGATATGATCTCGGCGGGATGTTTGATAAACTTCCTGGATATGCTAAGGGTGGCAGTGTTAAACCAACCAACAATACAAACTTAGAAAAAGAAACTCAGAAAGGCACTAACACTGGATTGTCAGGTGGTGGTGAGTCTGCTGTTATTGCTGCTGGTAAAGCAATCCTTAAGAAAGGATTTACAGTTGCTGAGCACCCTAACTTTAAGAAGAATAGTCATAGCGGTAAAGGTGCTAATACTGGAAAGGGATTTGTAAAGGAAGGTGGACAAAGAGTTGGTGGTCACTCCAGAGGATCTGCTCACTATAAGAATCTTGCGATTGATGTTACTGACTGGAGAGGTGGAGACTGGAAAGGAAGGACTGTACAATTAGCAGAGCAAATATATAAAAACAGGAAGAAGTTAAAGGCAACACAAATTATCCATGACCCCTGGGGATCATGGTTTGCAGGTCAGTCTAACAAAGGTGGTGCCATCGGTGGTCACCCAACACACTTACACCTTGCGTTTGCTAAAGGTAACGGTGATTCCACTGCAGGATTGACAAGTGGCACAAAAACTGGTGGCGGTGGTAACTATAGTATTAAACTAGCAAAGTTGCTAGCAAACTATGAAGGTATCCGAGAGAATGCCTATAAGGATGCTATCCATGGATGGAAAGTACCTACAATTGGTATTGGTGCCACATACTATCCAAAGGGATTCCGTCTTTCTGGAAAAGTTAAGAAGGGAGATAAGATTACTAAAGAAGAAGCATATTGGATTAAGTCTAAACATATTGATGAGCACAGACAAAGACTTTATAAAGAAGTAGGTAAAGCAGAGTATCAAAAACTTCCCGACAATGTAAAGGCACCGTTAGAATCTAAGGTATTCAACTACGGTAGTCTTGGTAGCACTCTGGTCAACCTAATCAAAGATGCAAACAAAAGTAAAGACTATAGCAAGATTGCTGCATACTTTAAAAATACACTAGCTAAACACGACAACCGTGTTAATGACTGGAGAAGAACTGATGAAGCAGGCATCATCGAAACTGGAAAGAGTAAGCGAGTAGGAATTGCATTTACTGGTGAAGGATCTGGAGACTCTGGTGATGATATTGATTCTGAAACTGGTGATGACCTGAATGTCGATGGAGAAGAGACACAAACTGCTCAGGAACTTAAGGACCCAAGAGATGCATTTGCAGGTTTTGCTAAGAGTTTACTTGGGGATAAGTATACTGAGGATATGAATCCCTTCAAAGCAACTGAAGGTGCTGCAACTGCAACTAGTACAGATACACCATCTGCTCCTTCCCCTGGCGATGGTAGGGAGAAGGCAACTCCTGGTCAACCTTCTGGTGCTACATCCAGCAGTCCTACTGCAGCGAATCTAACCTCACCTCCTGGTGCTCTGGCTGCTGGTCAGAGACCCGACAAGTCCCTCTCTGCCTCTCAGTGGAGGACTCAGCAGGCAGCAAGGTCTGAGGCGTCTGCACAGGGTCTGACGGGCGCTGCAAGGGATAGATATATTGCTGGCAGGGTGATGGGTCAAATCCCACCTCCTGCTGGTGCTCTTGCTGGTGCTCCTGGATCCTCTTCTATCATGACAAATGCAACCACTGCATCTGTTAATGCAAAAAGTGATAGACTAACTACTGCTCGCCAAGCAGTAGCAGCAGTTGCTCAACTGACAGAAGTACAGAATGCTGAGACTCAACAGGTCGCAGCACAAGCACAACAGCAAGCAACAAAGGTTGCTCAGCAAGCTAAACCTAAGGAGCAATTTATACCAACTGGCGGCGGCGATACTAAAAAATCGTTGATTGCACAACTCAACCCTGCGGGTAATATCCTAAGACAATTCTAATACCATGGCAATTAACAGAACTAATACAACTGACTCTAAGATCACTGTAAAGATCTATAAGAATGGTAGTGTCTGGGAAAACTCTGACGGTGTGTCAGATCTTGGTGAGTTTGTTATGGCATTCACTGTTGAAGAAGCAATTGATAGTCCCACTATTGTTGGTGAGTTGATTCTGCAGGACGCTGCTGGTCTCGCTAATAGATTGACTGGATCTGAAAGGTGGCAAATCACTCTTGACACTGGTACTAAATCTACAAATGAATCTTCTCAAAGCACTTATAATTTAAGAGCATATAACATCGAATCTAGAGCACGTCAAGGATCTGCTGAAGGATATATCATTCAATTGGTATCTTATGAGTTTTTGATTAATGAATCCTTATCTCTCTTTGGTTCTTCTGAAGTTATCTTTACTGGTGGGCAGAAGTCTAATCAGATTGTAGAAAACATCTTGCGTGGCAATGCAACTGGTGGTGCCATGACTCAGAAAAGATTGTTTGCAGAGAAAACCCAGAATGATCAAAAGTTTGTTGCTTGTAACTGGAGACCTTTTGATACAATCTATTTCTTAGCAAACAGATCTATCAGACAATCATCTGCAGGATCTCAATCCCAGAATGGATTTATCTTCTGGGAAAATATAATGGGATATCACTTTAAATCTATTGACCAGATTATTGCTGATATCAATGCACAGGGGACCAATGACAGTAATCCTGCAAATGGTACTGCAAGGATGTATACTTATTCATACCAGCCTAAGAAGGCAGGTGATGAAGATTCTGACTCATATCGTATTGATTCGATCACCTATCCAGAAGATAGAAACTTCCTTCAGATTATGAGAAATGGATCTTATGCTGGATTTTCCACAGCATTTGATCCTAGTAAGTTTAGTAACTCAAAGTTGTCTGTAGAGAATAAGCAAAGTCAAACACCACAGGTATATGACATTGAAGAATTCTGGAATAGCATGGAGCACCTTGACAATGTGCAGTGTCCTGTGTCAACATACGATGATGATGTGAAGCAGATTGTGAAATCTAAGAGAAGAATCAGGTACACTCCACTTCCTAATAGATTGTTTGATCCTAAAGGACAATCAAGCGCCCAATCTGCTAACACTCAGAATCTGGATGAGTTACCTTTCCTAGATGCTTATAAACATTTAAGAGTTAACTCTTTCAAATCGACTAGACTGATCATCAACATCCCTGGAAACTTAGATCTTTATGCTGGGTATGGAATTACAGTCAACATTCCTAACACAAAGGCATCTGGGTCTACAGTAACTAAAGATCTTAGATACAGCGGTAAGTATTGCATCGCTGGTGTCAAACATAGATACACAGACAGCGTGTTATTTACTGAGTTGTTACTGTACAAGGATGGTGTTAAAACTTCTTGATAAATAGTATCATAGGAATACAAAGCAATGGAAAACATCGACGCACACATCAAATTAGACAGACAAATCCTTGATGACCCTCAGACATCGCCTCAGGCAAGAAGGCATACTGAGGAAGAGCTCTCTGCATTAGAGCAATACAAGGAAAATCATCCTGGGGATACACATGATCCCACATCGCTAGAACTTTATTGTGATTCCAATCCTGAAGCACCAGAATGTTTAGTTTATGACGACTGATTTTGATCATTACCTTTTAGGTCTTTATAATAACAAAAAGCAAGCACAATCATCTCCAACTCTTTTCCCTCAAGTGTTTATCTTGTGGGAAAAGACGGAAGATGGTTTTTATCACTCAAAACAGTGGTATAGATCCGAAGGACCAGACAAACCTTATCGAGAAGGGTATCATAAACTGGTAGAGGTCTCTGATACAGAGATCATCATGGAAAACTATACTAAGGACTTTACAAGACGATCCCAATGTGATATGATATTCACATACAACGGGAGCGGATGGGATGGCAAATTAATTGGCGATGAATGTATTGTACGTGGCAATGCAAGAGTCATTGCTGAAATACATCTAGATAAAGAGGGTTTAAGAAGTCAAGATAAAGGTTTAGATCCTGATGGTAACCTAGTTTTTGGTGGAATCGGGATGTATCATTTCAAACGAGGGAGATTAGCGCAGCGGTAGCGCAGCTGCTTTACACGCAGTTGGTCGTTGGTTCGAATCCGACATTTCCCATAGACCCCCCCAACCTAAAACGACCTTTGATTTCCCATATCGCCTGAAAAAAATCGCGGCAAATTTTTGTCCTCTTAAGATTTTTTACGCAAGTATAAAAACAATCTTAAGATCACTTGAAATGTGTTGGATCTCAGATAATATAGTATGGTAAACGACCTAGAGAGCGAATGACCCTCCCAGCACACGGCAAAAAACTTTCTCAACAAGAAGCAGAAAGTATTGAAATTGCAATAGAGCAATCGGGTATCAGAGCAGTGCATCCTGACCGAATGGAAGCATTAGCAATGGAGTTGGTGGAGCGTCTTAGGAAACAAGAATAAATAAATCACAGTCCTTAATTTAAGTAAATGTTAGTTGATGGTATTGTAAATGAGCAAAATGCAAATTTTGCAGGAAAGGACGGATTCTTCTGGTGGGTTGGTGAAGTAGAAGACCACGAAGACCCACTAGAATTAGGGCGTGTAAAAGCAAGAATCCTGAATTACTATACCAATCCAAACGGTGAATCTGCTCAAAAGTTGCCTACGGAAAATCTTCCCTGGGCAACTGTTTTGCAAGGTACTGATCAAGCAGGTAATGATGGTCAGGGGGAATCTTCTGGTCAGTTACAACCTGGCGCTATCGTCATGGGTTTCTTCATGGATGGCGAATCTGCACAAATGCCCGTTGTAATGGGTGTTTTGCGTATGGAGAAAAACCAGACTGGTACTGAAAACGAATATACCATGACTGGTGAGACAATCCCTAAGGGATTGGGTGCAAATGCATCAAATCTACCCGCAGGTGAGGCAAATACTACATCAGGCAAAAAAGCACCTGGAGGCACTGGTAATAATAGTGTCCCCATCTCTGGAGGAACGCAAACATCACCATCGGCAAATAGCAACTCACCTAACAACGTTGGTAATGCTAGTGGTGTATCAGGATCTTCTACAAATACCCAAAAACCGACTGCACCATCGGCGCCAATTCCTGCTGCACAAGGTACAGGTGGTCCCTGGAAGATGTTGTCGCAATCTCTTACCTATTTGGTGGAAGACTTAATTGCCAGTGCTAGCAATCTTGTTAGTGGCGGTGGAGAAGGCAATTTTGTCGATGTTGTCAATGGAAAAGTAGTTAGTGCTAGAGAATTGCTGGCAAAGGTGAAAAACTTCCTGAGTGCAGTATTTGCACAGGTTGTTTCTGCTATGCGTCAAGCATTGAGTGACCTTTTGGAGCCTTTGGAGTCTAGTGCAGCAGCAATTACAACACAGTTGGGTCTTCCTGGCGGCACAATGGCAGCAATTCAAGGTTTGATCACTTCAGTTCTTGCTCTAATTTGTGATTTGGACGATAATATCAAATCTTTCATTCAGGCTCCTATTGCTACTATCACTAACATTGTTGAGGGAATTGTTAATGGTGCTCTTAGTAAGGCAGAGGCAGCAGTACAGGGCGTTGATGCACTGATTGAAGGTATCATTTGTGGTGTTGATGGTCTCCTTTCTACGATTCAGGGTGTTTTAAGTGCAGTCCAAGGAATCATTTCGGGTGTAGGACAAGCAAATGAGCTTCTGAAGACTTTCAAGGAAGGTAGGAAAGTATTTGATGATGCTCAGAATATCACAAAGAATGGTTTTAACTTTACTAATCTTATTAGTCTTCTGACTCTCCTATTTGACCTTTTGGGGTCATTCTTAAGTTGTGATAGGGAATCAACTGGTGGTGAAGATGATGTTGGTTGGTATCCTTTCTTCGGTACTACTGGTTGTAGTCCTGCTGCTCTTGCTGCTACACCTGCTGGTCCTGAATATGGACAATGCGGCGGTGGCGGTGGAGCGAGTGGATTCTTTGATTCATTCTTTGCTGAAGCAGATCCATACATTACTGCTGCTAAGACTTTTGTCAACGGTGCATATAACCTCCAACTTGGCACTCCTGGTAGACAAGCAACGATCACAAAGGAGGCATCTGGTCGCACCAAGATGTCTATCAAAGCAAATAACCAGGCACTTGCAGAGCATAAAGCAAGGCGAGAGATTAGAAGACAGAATCCTGCTTTAACTCCTAGTCAAGTAGAGAAACAAGTACAATCTTACGTACAAAGTCAAACTAACACTGGGAGTGGTAGTGAGACGCAGAAGGCGGATCAGGGCAATTTTGTTGCAGATCACGAGTCTTTCCCTGGAAACTATACTAGTGAGGTCCATGGTGATGACTGTAAGTTAGTTGATGGTGATCTTTGCCGCACTATTAATGGTGATTATCGCCTAAAGATTACAGGTGATTGTCACATTGAAGTTGGTGGTGGTTACTTCTTGAATGCTCAGGGTGCTCCTAAGCAAGTTGATAATAAGGGTCAAGATAAGGCTAAGAATGATAAGGTCCAGAAGCACAGTATGACTTTTGGGTCTGACCTTGACATCATGGTCACTGGCGCAAACATGAAAGTTAATGCCATTGAGGTGGAGCTTGGTTGTAGAGAATTGAAGAGTGCTGGATCTACATGGAGTGATGCATTCAAATCTAAAACATTCTCTGGTGGTGATTTCTTCATTAACACTGGTAACCTTACTTGCAATAACGTTACTCAGGTACACAACGTTGGCACACTTTCTCCATCACCTTTGGCATCGGTAACATATGCTGTGGGTGGTCCATTTACAGTGGTTTGCACTCCTGGCACTGTGCCAACACCTCCCATCACATTTACAACTCCTGGTCCATTCCTAGTGACTTGTGCAGCAGGTGGAGCAACATTTACCGTTGCTGCTGGTGCATTTGTTGCTGCAGTTGCAGCAGGTGCTATCTCTCTTGATGCTGGTGCAGCAGTTTCCATTAAAGCAGGCGCAGCAGTTTCTATCGCTGCCGCTGCAGCATGTGATATTAAGGCAGCAATTATCAATCTCAACTAACGGTTGACACTGGTGCCTATATACCTTATAATATGAAGGTAAGCGACGGCAACAATGATTGGACCGATTGGAGTTACTGAAAAACAAGCAGAAGAATACCTAGAATTCATGCTTGATTTGACTGAAAACCAACGTGTTTGTTGGAAGATTACCCGCCCTGACGGAAAATCTGTTATGATGGTACCTGTTAACGAAATTCCACCTGTATCTAATGAGATTCAGAAGCAAGTAGAGGATTTCAAACGTCAATACATGGAGGAAAATCTTGCGTCCTGAAACTCGTAAGTCAATGGAAATGTTGTTTAGTGCAAAGTGGAACTTGCCAAAAGCAGCACAACATGCTAATCTGACTAACAAGGAAATGAAAATCACCTTCAACGAGTATTGTGCTTTTCATCCTCCCACTTATGGGACGGTGGTGGAATCGGTAGACACACCAGACTTAAAATCTGTTGAGGGTTAACCTCGTGAGAGTTCAAGTCTCTCTCGTCCTATGCTTTCTAACTCATGACTTCATCAAAATATAAATTTGGTGGACTTGACACTAACTCAATCAATGTGTTAAGATTGCTCAGTGAGTTAGAAGGATCTTACCAACTCCTCAAATATATGGGATTTGAGGAAGACATGAATGCAATAGATAGTATCAAACAACGATACTATAAGTTGTATTTTAAACTTAATAAAGAAGAACGCCACTCTAGCTCAGCTGGATAGAGCAACGGTTTTGTAAACCGTAGGTCGTCGGTTCAAGTCCGACGAGTGGCTTTGATACTCGTTATGCAGATAGCATAGAAGGAGATCAACTTCTACTACGGGTGTCGTCCGTAGGGTCGTAAGGGAAGAGGGGTCCAAACTCTAGTCCCGACAGGGGTTCGGCTCTACCCCTTTAACAAAAGGGCCGCCAGGGGAATTAGCTCAGTTGGTAGAGAGCCTGCTTTGCAAGCAGGATGTCAGCGGTTCGAGTCCGCTATTCTCCATGGGTAGTTTGCGCTGGAAAGATAAACCAGAATGCCGCTACCCTTCATTCCTCTTTAGCTCAGCGGTACGAGCGAACGACTGTTAATCGTTTGGTCCCTGGTTCGATCCCAGGAAGGGGAGTCGGGGGAATACCTAAAGGTCTGTGAATAGAAACAGCGCCCCCAAACTAAAACTCTATAGATAGTTATGGAACACTTTAACGACAAACTCCAAGCAAAGATTGACGAATTTGTCAGCATTGCTAAGGGTGAAACATCGACACTTTCAGAGCAGCGTATGCAAATCTGTAAACCGTGTCAATTCTATAGTCGTTGGGGAAGATGCGCTCGTTGTGGGTGTGTACTTGCCATGAAAACAAGAGTTCCTAGCATGAAGTGTCCTATAGGAAAGTGGTAAAATGGGAATGTTTGACCGCATACATTGCTCTTATGATTTAGGTCCTAGTTTTTATAACAGGACATTGCAAACTAAAGGAATGGAATGTATGATGGCGGAATATTGGTTAGACCCTGTTGGCAATTTATGGGATATCGATTATACTGGCACACATGACTTTGTAGAGATTCCTGAGAATGAAATCAATAAAGATTTCCCTTGGAATTCTTTTAAAGCATTACCTAATGGTAATCATGGTAGAGTAAAACCATATTGTTTTACAGGCACCATTGAAGTCTATCCCGAAAAATGGGATTGCTATTATGCAGAATATCCACGTCAAACTATAACTTTTGTTTGGGGTCAGTTATGTACGAAGAGTTAAATTGTTTTGAAGAAGCACTAAAGCATTTTGGCACCAGAGTTGATGTAATCATCGCTATGGAAATGAGGAGATCGATTACCCCAGAGGAATCGTATCAACAGATTAAGGCAGAGTTGAAAGAACTCAAAAAATGTCGTAAACTATTCAACAGAGAAGGAGGTAGTTGCCCATGAGCACCAGAGAATTTACTGGAAAGACTGGAGATGTATGGACTTGGGAAGAAACGCCCGAGACTATTGAAGCACTCAAACGCCTTCATGATCATACTCGTAAGGCAAACGAATTGAAACTCAATCGCCCCAACAAACCCAATGCCTGATCTTATAAACGACTATTGGACTGCAAAACCTCCTATTGAGGGACGCCCTGACATTCAAGTACCAGATGACTATTGGGAGAAAGAGTATGCGAGGCAGCGCAAAGACCGTATGCAAGATTGTATCGACGATTACCTCCAAGATGAGAAAGTCGATGCACGACGAACGTATGAGGAGATTCTATCTTGTGTCGATGATGTAATCAACTATCACAAAAAACAGTATGACAAAGCAGTCGAACTCAAATCCCTCATGCTCGGACACAGAGAATGTGACCTCATTGCATGTGCAGATTCCTTCGCATCTGCAGAGTGAATGGGAATCATATCTTGCTGTGTGTGCATCTCTTGAAGTAGAGCCCAACGCAAAGCGATTTGTTAGGTACAATGAATTATACCCCTTATAAATAAACCTGTAGCCAATAGTGTGATTATTCGTGGGAACTAGAAAGATTTCTCAGTTAGAAACAATTTCGGATGCGAATCTGTCGGGAGAAGCAATTCTCCCTGTCGTCGTATCTGACCCTTTGATTCCTAACCGTAAAGCAAAGATCAATCAACTCTTCAAAGGAGTTGCCCAGGGCACTAAAGATGAGCCTGGACTTTGTTTCGACCTGGACCGCGACACTGGTTTATATCAAAATGCATATAACCAGTTAGGTGTTTCTTTTGGTGATGGCGGTTTCTACTATACTAGAATCGCAAACAGTAGCACATCGAGCTCTTTATACATTACTGCTGTCGATGATACTGCTGTCAATGCTGACCTAGTATTCTCACCTAAAGGTGCTGGATCTGTTAGAGTTATCGGTACATTGTTGATGTCCGATGGATCTTTTGTTTTGGAAGATGCTCAAGGTCCTAAAGCAAGATTTGAAGTTAGTAACGTTGGTACTGGCACAAACACCCGTATCATGACTCTACCTGCTATTACATCTGGTAATGGCACTATCTTGGTTGGTGATGATACTGAGCAAACCTTAAGAAATAAGACTATCCTCATCGATGAGGATAATTTTGTTTTGGTTGATGGTACTGAAGAGGCAATCTTCCAAATCAACTGGCCAATTACACAAGGTCAACGTAGATCTTATTTCTTACCTGATGCTGGTATTGCAGTTACTTCGCTAGAACCTACAGCGACTACATCGACACTTCTTGACACTAAAGCAGAGCAGACCGTCCTATCTAAAACGATGGTCGATCTCAAACTTGCTCGTAATGCTGACGTTGGCACTGAAGTTGCTCAATTTAATACTGACTCTCTCACTGCTGATAGGACACTAACTGTCCCTGATCTTTCTGGCACGCTTGCACTGACCGACGCTACTCAGGTCTTCCAAAACAAAACTATTGAAACTCTGATCCTTCAGGATCCTGTTAGCAACACTAAGAAGATCACATTTAGCGTTGCTAATCAAAACGTATTAACTAACTCGGTATTTGACTTCCCCGAAACGGGAACACTAAATAGTGGCACAGCCAATAACACTCTGGTAACGGAGTTGGCAACTCAGGACTTGAGCAATAAAACTCTCTTCAGTCCTACAATTAAAAATAGTGGGAATATTTCTGGACAGGTAATTCTATCTACAGATAATATCACTGGTCCTAGAACAATTAGATTCCCAGACGCAGATGCTACTCTGCTTTCTACTGAAAACGTTACTCTTGATGATGTTAACTTTGGTGCTGGTATCGGTGCCGCTTTCTTAACGGGGACAACCCGACTCCAACAATTCTTCTACGCAGGATTCTAATTAACAATGGCAGACCAAGGCATTCTCGCACAATCAAAACCAACTGGTGCTACCAATACGGTCCTCTACTCTGCACCGATTGACGCATCTGCAAGCACAGTACTTACTATTGCAAACGATGGCACTGGTAGTGCTTATGATGTTGCAGTAAAAGATTACGATCAGAAATTAACGCTTGACGCATCAACCTACAAATTGCATGAGGGCGATCGTATTAGCGCATACCGAGTACAAGTTGACCAAACTATTACTCTTGCTGCTGGTTTCACTGGCGGTCAACTAATTACCACCGATGATGGTGAAAAGAATTTTAGATTTGAGACATTCTACAAACCTCAATTCACAATTATCAATGTCATCAATGTTGCGATTAGAGCACTAACCTTAGAGTCCGTAACTGGCACCCTTGCTATTGGTGATACTATTGAAAAGGGTATCGCTCCAGATAATACAACCGCAACCGTATACGCAGTTAGCCAAGGATCTGGAGCTACACTTGTTTACGTTGGTCCTTCAACTATTAATGGTGCTGGCACAGAGTTTGTTGCTGGCGATTCAATTTCCACTGCTACTGCTTCTGGCACTATTTCTACTGGTGGTGTAGGTACTGCTGCTAATGAGTTTGCTTTCTCTGTTGATGGAGGCACAACTTATGACCTTTATCTTGGATCTACCTTTACTATTTTCAAGGACCGTAGTTATCGTTTTGATGTATCTGACTCATCGATGAGTGGTCTAGATATTGCATTGTCTACTACTGTTAATGGCGAGTGGGGTCCTAATAATACTGCTGGCGATTCTGATGATGGTGTAGAATATACACAAGACAAGACTTCTAGTGGCACACCTGGAACTGCTAGTGCATATGTTCAATATGCGTTTGGCGATAATGACGTGTTAGTTGACACTTTGTATATCTACGAAGCAACAACTGGCACTGCAGCAAATGCTGATTTTGGTGGTAGTGATAGATATATTTCCCTTAGCAGTGATTACGAATTCAATGATTTCTACATCTATGATTTGTATGGCACTCTTAGCAATAACGTAGATTCCTTCAACTTTAACGGCACTACTTACACCATCACTGGACAAGTTGCTGGTCCTTATGGTCTTGTCCGCTCCTACAGTGGCACAACTCTTACAGTAATCAAGACTGGTAATTCTGCTGATTTCGCAGCGTCTGATGTCTTCCAAGATGTCCCTGTAAGTGATGATGTTAGTAGAGGATTTGCTACAGTAAATAGTGTTGATGTCGGAGTGACTGCAGTTGAATCTCATCACTATATCACCATTGGAAAAACTAACAGTGCTAACAATGTTGATAGAATTACTTCTTTGGTTGTCGGTCCTGGTCAGCGTCTGATTGTTGAAAGTGCAACTGCAAATAATGTGTTTAGTTTGATTGGTTTTGAAGATCAATCAGTTGCTCTAACTCAGCGTATCTATGGCACTACCGTCCTTGCAGGTAGCTAATAACATCTCATAAATAATCCTAAAGAGAACGTAGGTAATGGCCCTAACTAGACTTAAGAACATTATTACGTCCCGTACAGGACGTATCATTTACGTCAACCCAGATGACTTTGATGCCTCTGATGCTATCGACAACAGAGGTAACTCTGCGTTACGACCCTTTAAGTCTATTCAAAGAGCATTTCTAGAGGTTGCTAGATTTTCGTATCGAGTAGGTCTGTCAAACGACGAATTTGACGCCTTCTCGATTATGCTGTATCCAGCAGAATATATTATCGATAACCGTCCTGGAGATGTGCTATACACAAACGTAGCACCTATCGATGAAAACTCTAACCTAGATCTAACTTCTCCCAATAACGTATTATATAAGTACAACTCTATTGAAGGTGGTGTAATTGTACCCAGAGGTTGCTCTCTTGTTGGCACGGATCTTAGAAGAACTAAGATCATTCCGAAGTATGTGCCTTACCCCACTATTCTTCCTTCAAAAGGTATTACAGAGAATAACGAACCATCCCGCACAGCAATCTTCAAGGTAACTGGTGGTACTTATTTCTGGCAATTCTCTTTCTTTGATGGTGCTGAAGAAGGCGTATATTTCAAAGCAGATAGTGTAGAAACACTATCACCTAAGTTTTCTCACCATAAACTAACTTGCTTTGAGTTTGCTGATGGTGTTAACACTCTCTCCGATCTGATTACCCAGGGCACTGTACCTAACAGTGATTATTCTGCAGTCCCCAACATCCTAGAAAGGACAGACCTGGAGATCTATTACCAAAAAGTATCGAAAGCATTTGCTACTATTCCTGATACATCTGGCGATCCTGCAACTGACCAGATTCAGGCAAGGGTAGAAGAAAATCGTATCGTTGGTCCTATTTCAGATGAATACGCCGTCTTTCAGATCACAAGAAATGGACAGACAGCTACGGCGACAACTGTTGATGAGTTTGGTGTTGCCAGGGACCACGGATTTTCCGTTGGCGTTAACATTAACATTTCTGGAGTTACTGGATCTACTGGACCGCAATCCGAACTTGATGCAAGCCTTTATAACGGATCTTTCACAGTCACATCCGCATCTGGTAACATCTTTACTTACCAAATGCAAGGAATCCCAACAGGTAACGCCGTTGGATCCAACATCTCGGTAAAAACTGAGATTGATACTGTTGACTCTGCATCTCCTTATGCATTCAACTTGTCCCTAAGAAGTGTCTGGGGCATGAATGGTATGCTTGCAGATGGTGCTAAGGCAACTGGTTTCAAATCGATGGTTGTTGCACAGTTTACTGGTCTATCTCTACAGAAAGATGACCGTGCATTTGTAAGATATAATGAATCAACTGGCAACTATGATATAGCAACTGCTGGTGATGGTGCTCACCTGGATGGTTTTGCTGAGTATCGTAAGGGTTGGCAACATAGGCACATTGTTGCTGCTAATGATGCATTCATTCAGGCAGTTTCGGTTTTCGCTGTTGGTTACGGTGCTCACTTTACTTGTGAGTCTGGTGCTGACATGTCGATCACCAACTCTAACTCCAACTTCGGCAATACTGCTCTAAGATCTGCTGGTTTCAAGGCAAAGTCTTTCTCTAAAGATAAAGCGGGCGAGATCACTCATATCATTCCACCTAAGGCACTTAGCGTTATTTCTACAACTGCAACAGGTAATGCTGGTGCATCTACGATTACACTCGTTACTAATGGATCTGTCCAAGGTGTTATCGAAGGTATGACAGTTAGCGGTAGTGGTATTGGCACTGGCGCAACAGTTGGCAATGTTAACACCACGACTAATGTTATCACCCTGACTGCAGCAAATACTGGCGCTGTTAATGGAAACGTTATCTTTGGTGAAGAAGTTTCTGTTAACTGGGTTAACATTGACATTCAGCGCACAAAGACAATTAATGCTGCACTTGCTGGATCTGGTGGTTTGGCAGGATCGAGATTGTATCTCTATGGTTATACCTCAGAGTCATCTCCTCCTACAACTAGAGTCCAAGGTTATACAGTCGGTGCTCGTCAAGATGGCATCGGTCAGAATGCTGTAGCAGACAAGATTAACTGTCTCTTAGTACCAAATGGTGCTACCAATGCTTCAGTACAATCAGCAAACATTGCACCTTTCGGACCTGCTGTATCTGGTCTCGCTGCTGGTGTTGCTGGATCCCCCTTACAATTTGATAGTACAACATATACTATCGGCGGCGTTGCTGGTCAAGTCGGTGGTTGGTATCTTTCCGTAGAATCTGGTACTAGCAACACAATCTACACTACATTATCTACTAACGCACAGTATAATACAGTTAACTTTACACCAACCACCTTTATCAAGCGTATTCCTGACAGCAGAGACTTGCAAGACAGGACATATCGCGTCCGCTATGTAATTGACAAAGATAAGACTAATCCCCTGCCTCGTGATCCCCTCAGTGGTTATGTAATGCAACCACTGAATAGTGATACGACCAATTATGCTCTCAATGGCGTATTCTACATCTACGACATTGAAGTAGTCCAAGAGTTCGAGAGAGGTGTCAATGACGGAATCTACTATCTTACCCTCCTTTATGCATCTGTTACACCTAGCACAAGTAACTTCAATGACAAACGCTTCTCTCAAAACGTCAACGAAGTCTATCCTACGTTTGACAGAGACAACCCTGTTGGTGACCCTGCTGCTGCGGTATCCATCGCTGACAACCAAACTATCGGTCTAGTTTACTCTACTGATGGTGCAACCCCAACACCTAATAAAGACGATCAAAGATCGATTACTAAAGAAGCGATTGTCAAACTATTAACGGATACTGGTTGGCCCTCTGCTCCTGGATATGTGTCCACAGCATCACCTCCAACACTGTCAACTGTACCTCTGGTTGCTCGTGCAGGTGATGAAGAGGTTAGAAAAATCAACATTCAGCAGGATAATGATGGTCCTGTAACTATCCCTGTTGAGTTACGCAGACACTCGATTCTGAGATCTGGTAACCATACATTTGAATACCTTGGTTTCGGTCCTGGTAACTATTCGACTGCATTCCCTCAGACTCAGGTAGAAACTCTGAGTGCTGATCAAGTTAAATTCTCGCAGTCTCTGAAAGAAGCAGCAGGTGTTGCATTCTACTCTGGTCTTAACTCTAACGGTGACCTGTTTATTGGTAACCAAGTTATCAACCCAGTTACAGGTCAAATCACCAACGAAGATATCGCTCAGTTGAATGTTGTTGGTGAAGAGAATACAACCATTGAAACATTCTCTGAATTGGTGCTTACCGATAAACTAACCGTCATCGGTGGTGCATCTAACCAATTAGAATCAATCTTTGCTGGTCCTGTCACCTTCCAAGGTCTGACAACATTTACCAATAATCTTCAAGCGAGAAAGATTTCCTATTACAACCAGGACGGCACAGTAATTAAGCAAACATTACTAGCCCCCGAAGATGCAAACGGAGATCCCGATTTTAGCAACATTACAGGATATACTACACCCGCTGACGGTGATCTTGTTTATAACATTAACTGGACACCTGGCAAGTCTCTTGGGTGGATTTATTTCAATGGAGATTGGAAAGAATTTGGTCTTACAGATACTGGTGAGATCAATATTGATACTTTTAATAACACTCAACATCTTGGTATTGGCACTGCTCCTCAATCTGGATACCGTGTTTCGGTCGATGGTAGTGTCTACATTGACGGTGACGTTGTAGCAACTGGAAGAGGTACTGTTGCTGCTGATAAGTATGTCACTAAAACCTACGATGGTGATGGTGGCACACTAACCTTTGCACTTACTACATACACAGGTGGCATTCAACACTCACAAAATTCTGTCATTGTTAACTTGAATGGTGTAACTCAAATCGCAGGCACTGATTATACAGTTGATGTAAATGGTGCAAACGTTGTATTCACCGATGCTCCTCTTACTAATGATAAAGTCCATATTATTGAGTTACCTATCTAAATACTAAAGGAGGAGACATACTAAAATGGCAGTAACAAGAATCCGTGGTAATCAAATTAACACGGCAACAAGCGCAACTATCACAGCACTAACTTTTGCACAAGCAACATCGGTGCTGAGGATTCCTGCAGGTGCCACCGCATCAAGACCTGCGGGTGTATCACCTGGCACGATTCGTTTCAATACTGACAACGATGCTGCAGAAATCTATAAGTCTGATGATGGCACAGGTAATCCTGGTTGGGCAGCAATCTCTGGTGGTGGTCCTGCTTTAGGTCAGGACAGTATCATTCGCACAAACAACAATATCATTCAGGAAAATATCACGGTTGGTCCTAGTGCTGGTGCAGAATATACAAACGGCATGAGTGCTGGTCCTATTACCATTGATACTAATTTTACTGTTACTATTGAAAGTGGTGGTGCTTGGAGTATTAGATAATGGCATCTAAGTTATACGTTGCACAAATTACTGGATTGAGTCCAACTTTTACAGTTACTGTACCAACAGAGACAGATCTACTATTCAATGATTCAAATTTGAGTGGTAAACAGTATATTCCATTGCCATATGGCACTACTGCTCAATTCAACAATGATCTTATAGAAAATAGTCCACGAAGGACTCCTAATGGTATGATAAGATTCAATACTGGATCTTCAAAATTGGAGGTTTATTATAATGGGAGATGGTGGAGCTAAACTAATCGTCGAAGATGGCGATGTCCCCGACTTGACTTTATATCAAAAAAGAATTAGTATATGCAATACCTGCGAGCATAAGAATCCTGTGGGTATATGCAACAAATGTGGTTGTGTACTTGCAGTCAAAGCAAGATTTGAGGTGTTTAATTGTCCTTTGAGAAAGTGGTAACATGATGAGTCCATTTGCTACCGTTAATGGCGGCGAACCATACATTACAAACGTAACTCATAATCCAAATTTTATTACGGAAATAGAAACTAATCTAAATTGTCAGGAGATAATTGATTACTTTCACTATATTAACGATAATGGTTTGACAGTCAAACGTAATACTGAGCGGGGTGCAAAAGATACTCAAGCGTATGTGCATGAGTTGCCTTATGAATACTTTCATGACAATCTATCTCGTAGAGTATATCAACGTTGGAATTATCTAACTGATCAGGCATTGCGTGAGTATGCCAATAAGTATGATATTCTCATGGGTAGAAGATTCCAACATACACTGTGCAAACTACAGAAAACTTCTCCTGGTGAGGGTTATCATGCATGGCATTATGAATCCACACCATCATCACCATATCGTAAGTTGGTGACAATGATTTACCTCAATGATAACTTTGAGGGTGGTGAAACTGAGTTTTTGTATCAACATTTTCGAGTCAAACCTAAAGCAGGAAAGTTTGTTATCTTCCCTTGTGATTGGGCATGGACACATAGGGGTAATCCTCCACTAAATAATGATAAGTACATTGTTACTGCTTGGGTAGAGGAGTATCCTACACCTGGGCAATAAATAGAAGAAAAGTATTGCGAGATGAGCGACCTTACTGTTGGAGGATTGGGGGGCACAAATACTACGTTGGGACAGGTAACTATTCCAACGGGTCACACGCTGCAAGTAAATGGTAATATTTACTGCACGGGTACAGGTGCTCTACAATTACCTACTGGCACAACTGCACAAAGACCTAGTAATCCTAATCCTGGATTCATGCGGTGGAATACTGATGACGCTGCAGTAGAGTGGTGGACTGGTAGTATATGGCAGCAACTTGCTTCTGAAGATGGAAGTAATGGATCTCCATTTACATCCATGGCTAACGTTAACTCCAATGATCCTGGCAGTGGTTTCTATTACATTAACTTTGACGGATCTGGTGCTGAGCAAACTTATCTCTTCAAAGATACTAATGGCAAGTATTGGTATGCTATAGCATCTATCACTGATACGACTAATCATGGTCAGCAGACTGGGGGTAGTGACTTCTGGTTTGGTAACTGGTCAAATACTACAACAACTGGTAGTGCTTCTAACTTTATGAGTGCAGACTTTAAGTCTCGTCACTATTCAACTGCTACTGCAGATGATGTCCTTATCATGCAAGGATGGTCTACATCAGGTACACCATATACAACTTCTACTGAAGTTGCATACATCAATGGTGTATTCTCCAGTAGAGGTAGAAACATGAGAAACATGTTTACTTCTCATATTTCACTCGCAAACCACTCTAATATCGGTGGCACAAGAATTACGGGAATGAATTTCCTAAAAGGTAGTGCTTCTGCTTCTGATGCTAGATATAAAGGTAATAGTGCTGGTGAATTGCAACCAACTAATGAGTGGCACTTATCTCCTGCAAACTGCGAAAACTATTCCTTTAGTATGATTAATGCTCTTGGATGTTACTCTTCTGGTTGTAACGTTGAGCACCACGCATGGATTGGTAATGAAAACACCAACTATTCTGAGCAAAACTTCTCCGAACCAAACTGGGATGGCGGTTGGGGTATTAATAACCCTGGATCAGAAAACTGGATGTATTGGTTATTCTTCTACGCATAAAAGACATGTCAAGAATTGCAGTAAATACGATACACGGATCATCTGATCGCAACTTTGGCATTGAGTTTGCGGCAGGTGAAAACCTAAACATTCAGGGTAGTCTACTCCTCAGACAATTTTCTCACTTTGGATTGCCTGTTGGTAATACTTCCGAGCGTCCTAGTCCTGCTCAAGCAGGAATGATTCGATTCAATTATGAATTGGAGCAGGTAGAAGTTTATACTGGTACTGACTGGTTGAAACTATTGCGAGTTGGTCAGACAGGAAACAATGGATCTACTGAAGCACTTGCTGCTGCTAGTGTACAAGAATTGTATGATGCTGGTGTTGGGGCAGATGGCACATATTGGATGAAACCCGATGGAGTTGCTAGAAGATACTTTGTGCCTCTTCAGTCAGAACCTTTCTATGTGTTGTTTGCAAACTATGGCGGTGCTGCCAGTGCATTCTTTAATAATGCAAGTGCATATTCTGGCAATCAACTAGATGATGTTGGTACATCAACTACAACAGGTAACTTTGCTAGTAATGGCACATACGGTTACTTTAGAAATGCTGGTGGATCAGACTTTAAGTATGCGACCGTAGATAACAGAGGTTTATCATATCGGTATGTAAAGATGAGATTCCATCTTTACAACTTCTACTCCAATGATGGTCAGAATGGTAGAAACTTCCTGAGCATTTCATCTGGTGTTGGTGATGGTATGACTATCATGCGTAATGATGCGGGAGCAGGTGATGCTCAGCACATCTTTACCTATTACACCGCAATTAGTAATACTGATACCAACTCTTGCCCATCAGTTGCTGGCACTCAACCAACTTTCACTGCAAGTGGTAGTAATCCTGGTGGATTCATGGGCAATAGATATACTTGCTTCTCTAGATCTGGATCTAGTTACACTTCAGAATATGTGAGAAACTTTACTACATTGCCTGGAGATAATGCTGGTGGCACTGGTCCCAACGTATTAAATGGTGATGCATTCTTCACTGTTGATCTGGGACAAAACTATAGCAATCAGATGCATGTTGTTATTCACTCCGACCAGGATACTGGAAACGAAGATACATATCTCAAGCGAGGTGTGGTGCTAGTTCGTCCTGCATAAATAAACAAAGGGTAATCCATAGGCGTCATACATGTCTCAGTTAAATGTAGATAAAATTGTATCACTTGCAGGTGGAGGTGGTACCGCTGAGTTTCAACTTGAAGCGAGCGGTAACTTCAACTTTGATAGTGGCACTTTGTATGTTGATTCGACAAACAACCGAGTTGGTGTCAATCAAGCATCTCCAAGTGTTACGTTACATCTAACTGGTACAGATGGTATTATTTTACCAAAAGGCACAACTGCAGAAAGACCTGGATCACCTGTAGAAGGTCTCTTTAGATATAATACTGAAGATAGGACCTTTGAAGGTTATGCATATAATGAGGGTGAAGGTGTTGCTCAATGGGGTCCTATTGCTGGCGCTGGTGCTGGCACACCCGATCAATCTACAGATAGATATAGTGAGCAGTATTCTGTAGGTGCTATCCTAAGATCTAACGGCACTGAAGCATATTGGTCATTTGATGGTGAGAATGATACTGGTTGGGCAACTGCTAGAATCTGGACTCACGGATATGTTGGTGGTGGTTATCAAAACTCTTCTCCTTGGAGTAATGTAAATCGCACAGTACACTCTACCGATACATCTACTAACCTTGGTGACAAGTTAGATAGATCTGGTGCATACATGTCTGGATCCTGGAGTGACATTAAGCACTGGTTCCACTCGATGGAAAATACCTACAGAGGATCTTCTAACTATACCTCTGGTTTCAATATGGCATCTGAAAGTGGTATTGCTCACCTATCACAATGGGATATGACAGTATCTCGTGCATCGATGGGATCTATGCAAGATCACGTTTTTGCTGGCGGCAATTCATACCTAACTGGTGGTGGTAATGGTCGCACGGATGTTTTCAACTTGAAGACAGAAACCATGAGAACATCTGGTTTCCCTAATGATTATCCTGATGGTGGTGATGACCCCACATGGGGTGGTCATGGTAGACTTAAAGGATGGCACAAACGTGGTGGTACAAGAAAAGGTTTAGAGTGGAAAACTGAATCTTGGGTTACATGGGAGCATGGTCCTGGTGGTGATGGTTGGAAGAAATGTCTGCCAACCATGCTAGGTCACTTATATTGTGGCACTGGTAATAACAACCAGAATGGTAATGCTAGAATCGATGACATTACTGGTATTAACGTGAGAGGCATCGACTTTGGTAGAATGGGAGAGGAAAACTTCCAGATGGGTATGAGAAAAGGTTACTGTCTTGGTAACTATAATGGATCTCAGAATAACCAAACTTTCAAAGTAAACTACATTAATGATGGTGCTACATACTTAGGTGCTACAACAGAACCTAAGGGTCACGGTGGTATGTCTTCTGCTCACTGTGCTTCTGCTTCTGCTGTTACATCTGGGCAAGCATCTTACGACTACGGTACAAATATTCCTAACTTCTGATGGCAAATACTAACGACGTTATTGTTTTAGATCTAGAGCGTTTCCCTAAAGTGGGGGAATGGGGTACCTATGTTGGATCTAGATTGGGTCTTCAATTTTACTATCTTGATGAGATGTATTGGGGTTATATTCCCAGAGAAGTCCATTATTTGAGACTAGATGCTCATGATGCAGATCTAGGTTATCGCTACTGGGGTGAAATCCGTGGTGAAAGATCTACATATGGCACCACAGAAGAGGGCACTACCGATAAACTCAAAGAGAAAATCGATGAGACAAAGTTTGATGTTTCTTTGAGAGTTATGAAGCAAGTAACTACACTTGCTATTCAAGAAGTCTTTGAAAAAAGAGAGACTATTCTTCGTGCTAAATACTCTCACCTTGAGATGGATACTTGGGCAGATCAGTTAGCAGAAGCAAAAGCATATCTTGCTGATAATGCAACTGAGGTCAAACTGATTGACCGTCTTGCTGAAGTACGTGGATTGACACTTGGAGAGTTTGCTGCTAAGATCGTAGCGAAAAACAATGAGTGGAAAATTGAATACTATGATCTTGCTGCAAAAGAGCAAGAATTGATTGCCAAAGTTAAAGCATGTAGTAACAATCGTGATGCCAATGTATTCCTTGAGGATTACTTTGGTATTGAAATGACCCGTAAACAATGTTTAGAGTATAACCGCTGTTATGAAGAAGAAGGAACAGGACGAATCGTTAGAAAAGAAGCAGTCATCTCAGGAATTCGCTTCTGAATATAATGTCGATAGTCTTCTAGAAGATCTAGAAGGCATCGCACCTTGGGAAACGGATGATTATACTACTGCACTAATGCAGTGGTCTGATAGACAATACTTTGAGCAATCTGAGTTTCAAAATAGATACTACGTTGTCAATTCTCATGTAACTCCATATCGTCAACTGCAACAAGCAGTGATGGAGATACAAGTGAGATACAACGGAATGCAAAAGATTGCAATCTCTTACAAGAGATGTCTCAATGACATTGAGCGTGTCAAATGGGAGATTGAAAATGAAGAGAATCCATTCTATAAGAAGGATAAAGAATATGAGTTGGAGTTGCTTCTCTGTGATAAGCAACTATGGATCAACAAACTCAATCAATCAAAAGACGAGATCGCAGGTTTCGTTAAAATTGTTAAGGAAAGGACGGGTGAAGATCCTACTACCTGCATGAATATGATTGAAGATAAAGATCTTAAAGAGCAAGAAGAGCACAAGTATTGGATTGCTAGAATGGCAAAACAAGCATCTGTGGATCTTCTAACTACTGGTAGAATCCAAGCAGGTAACCTAGAAAGTATGCTGCAAATGTCCCCCGAGGATCAAGCAGCAGTAACAGATCTTGCATTGACATATTCTACTGCTGTCAATCGTAGCATCGGTGCTATTAAAGAAGCAGCAGAAGAACGCGTAGATAAACTACTGGATGGCAAACCCATTCAAATGTTTGACACCACTGGAGTATTAACAGATTATGCTAGCAACAACATCACAGACCGCTTCCTTCAGTCTGCCGATAAACCCAAAACTTGATCCAGAGTTTATTGAAAGCGACTTCATTCCCTTTCTTATTAAACACAAGGATCTGATTGTTGATCTGTACTTTACTTCAAGAATGCCCCCATTCACTCAAGATGCAATGGGGGATGTATTTCGTATGGAAAAGGATAGCAAGGGTGCTATTCGCAATGCGTTGTATATTTCAGAGAAGACAGGTATTCCACTATCTGCCACATTCAACAATATGTGGGTGAGACCAGATCAACGTAATCTGGATATGTGGATCGATAACTTCAAATATTTGTGGGATGTTGGTGTTAAGATTGTCACTCTGCCACATACATCGTGGGTATCAACAGGACAGATCCAACGTCACTTTCCTGGCATTTATATCAAGAATACTATCTTGCGTGAGGTAACTAAACCCAACGAGATTGTATCTCTTGCTAGTGCAGGATTCAACTATATCAATCTCGATCGTGATATCATGCGCGATCAAGATGCACTGTCAATGATACTCAAGGCAAAAGAATACTGTGAAAAGAAAGGCAACCCAATCAAACTATCGTTACTTGCTAATGAGCATTGTTGGGGTGGTTGTCCTATCATGCCTGAGCATTATCAGTACAATTCTACAAGGCAAGGCACTGAACCTGAATACTTTAATTCAGAGATCAGCAGAGTTTCATGTTCACGCTGGGATGCATATGATGCTTCCTATGAATTGAAGAAGGCAAATCTTCCTCCCTGGAGAGCAGATTGGGAAGAGTTGCTAGATGTTATTGATGTCTTCAAGATGCATGGTAGAGAGTCTGCAATGCGTCTAAAAGAGTCGATGGATATCATTCAGAGATGGAATGATGGTGAGGATATTTTATATCCTGAGTTTGAAAAGTATATGGATGATGTTGATCTAAAGGATGCACCTATCAATATCTGGCGTGACAAGATTAAGACCTGTAAGTTTAACTGCTGGGATTGTAATTACTGCGAGTCAGTTATTGAGTCTCATCTTAAGAAACAAAAGAGACAGTTGAATCCTCTTGTAAATAGGGTGATTAGTGCTATCGATGCTGCTGTAGATGACAACTCAAACTTTAATCCTCAGGGATATGATGTTGTTGGGTTATCATCAACAAAGGTCAGACATTTCCTTAATAACCTATGCAAAGATCCTGATACTGTATATGCAGACGTGGGATGTTACATGGGTAGCACACTCTTTGCTGCTACAATGGGCAATTCAATTAAAGCATATGCTATTGATGATTGGTCTGATGGTGTTGTGCAACCAAAGAAGAATGTACCTACAAATGCATTCAAAGTAGACAATCCTCAGGGTAATTTGATAGAGTATGCAAAGCAATGGTTTAATCCTGATGCATCTATTGCCATCACAGATAAACCCATTCATGAAGTAGCATTCAATCCAGAATATCGTCCCAATGTTATCTTTTATGATGCAGATAACACCAAGGATAACATGATTGCCAATCTTAAAATCCTACATGAGAATGCTGCAGAGTCCTACATTTTAGTAGTTGATGATGCAAACTTTGATGGAGTTGTTGATGCCACCAAAGCATTCATAGAAGATAAAACTGTACTTTATACTCGTGCATTACTCACCGAAGAGTTGGAAGACAGCAATGATTGGTGGAATGGACTATACATTGTGGTGATTGAGAAAGATAAATAATCAAAGAGAAATTGCTGCCAAATAAATGTCTGAGTTAAATGTAGGAACATTAAATGTTGCCTCACAAACTTTCACTGGAGATTCCACAGTAATTAGCAGTGCTAG